>OGLT01000068.1_pt1 | contig 91400 bp, 50 predicted proteins | sample 1572911 | NCBI WGS metagenome assembly OGLT01 (sample SAMEA2582014, study PRJEB24529) | metagenome | biome: Human gut stool | place: China | collected 2011 | reverse complement strand
TGACAGGCATTACGAAGACATTTGTCCCTTTTTATTCGTCTTTTCCAGAGATTTTTCGTAACTTTGCCATTAAATATAGATAATTGATTTATGGAAACAACTCGTCAGAATAAAATAGCCCGTTTGCTTCAGAAGGAATTAAGTGATATTTTCCTGTTGCAAGCGAAGTCCATGCCCGGAATATTGATCTCTGTCAGCGCCGTGCGTATCAGCCCTGACCTGAGTGTTGCACGTGCTTATCTTAGCATCTTTCCTTCGGAAAAGGCAGAAGAGATGATTAAGAATATCAATGAAAACATGAAGTCTATTCGTTATGAGTTAGGAACTCGTGTACGTCATCAGCTTCGTATCATCCCCGAACTGAAGTTCTTTGTGGATGATTCATTGGATTATCTTGAGAAAATAGATGAATTGTTGAAGTGAACCTTCCCTTCTACATAGCCCGGCGCTATCTCTTCTCTAAGAAGAAACACAACGCTATCAATATCATTTCCGGCATTTCGGTGTGTGGAGTGGCATTGGCTACGTTGGCGTTGGTCTGTACACTCTCCGTGTTCAATGGTTTTCAGGATATGGTGGCAGGTCTTTTTACGGCTTTCGATCCGGAACTGAAGATTATGGTTCGTGAGGGAAAAGTCTTTGAACCGAATGGAGTTGCTTTTCAGGAGGTGCGTTCTTTGCCGGAAATTGATGTCTGGACAGAGACACTGGAAGATAACGCCATGGTGCAGTATAAAGACCGCCAGGCTATGGCAATTATAAAAGGGGTGGAAGATAATTTTGAACAACTGACGTCTATCGACAGTTTGCTATACGGTGCAGGGGATTTTATCTTGCACGATTCCATCGTGGATTACGGGGTTTTGGGTGTGGAACTGATCTCTGAGCTGGGGACTGGTCTTCAGTTCGTTGATCCACTTCAGGTATATGCCCCTAAGCGGAATGTACGTGTGAATATGGCTAATCCTTCTGCTTCTTTTAATCGCGATTACCTCTTTTCTCCCGGAGTCGTGTTTGTGGTGAACCAGCAAAAATATGATGCGCGTTATATTCTCACTTCTCTTGATTTTGCACGTAATCTTTTTAATTATGATACGGAGGTATCTGCTGTTGAACTGAAGTTGAAATCGGATACAGATGCCTCTGCCGTACAGAAAAAGATTTCCCACATCTTAGGCGATGATTTTGTGGTATTGAACCGTTATGAGCAGCAGGCTGATGTATTCCGTATCATGGAGATAGAGAAGTTTATATCTTACCTGTTCCTTACGTTTATCCTTGCTATAGCCTGTTTCAATGTGATTGGTTCTCTTTCCATGCTTATTCTTGATAAGCGGGAGGACGTGGAGACCTTACGTAATCTTGGAGCGGATGATCGTCTGATTGCTCGCATATTCTTGTTTGAAGGCCGGCTTATATCTTTGTTCGGTGCACTTTCCGGCATTATTCTTGGTTTGCTGCTTTGCTATATTCAGCAGCGTTTCGGCATTATCTCCTTGGGCGGCGGTGGCGGTGGTTTTATTGTGGATGCTTATCCAGTCAGTGTTCATGCAACGGACGTTATATTGATATTTGTTACTGTGATTACCGTTGGCTTCCTTTCAGTATGGTATCCGGTCCACTATCTGACGAAGCGGCTACTGAAGAAATGATGATTCCTTTTTGCTTTGTATAAAGTTGGAAAGCAATTTCACAGTCTCTATCTCACCTGCCGGATTTGTCAAGTGAGTGAGTTGTCCTTTTGTTTATTAGCTTCTCTATAATCCCTGGGGGTATAATTGTAGCGTTTGGCAAATTCTTTATAAAAATGCGATCGGTTAGTGAATGCTGTTTTGTACATGATTTCTTGTATGGTCAATGTGGTCGTTAATAATAGTTTTGCTGCATAGCTTATCCTCTGTCCTTTTATGAAATCTTTAGGAGAGGGTTGATTCAGATTTTTGAATTTACGGTATAAGTTCCTGCTACTGGTTTGCATAGCTTCAGCTAATTCTTCGGGGCCGAATTTGGAGTTATCCATGTTTTCATTAATTATTTCTATCGCAGTTTGTATGTACTTCTTGTCCTCATTCTGTAATAATTGTCCACCACTATAATCGAATGCACTTGCAGAAGAATTATAGTATTGTTTTAACTCTTCCTGTTTTTTAATGAGCTGTTTGATAATGCTCTTCAAATATTGTGTATTGAATGGTTTGGGAATATATGCATCTGCTCCTGATTCTATACCTTCTATTTTCTCATCGGTTGTATTTTTGGCAGAAAGAATCACTAAAGGAATGTGTACTGTATGTTTGTTGCTTTTCAGTTGTTTGGTTAGAGTGATTCCATCGATTTTGGGCATCATAATATCTGTGATGATGAGATCCGGAGTCTCTTGCTTTAATACTTCTAATCCTTCTTCTCCGTTTTCAGCGGTTAATATTGCATACTCATCTGATAATATGTCTTTTAGCATCCATAATAGTTCTTTGTTATCATCGATGATCAGGATGGTTGTGTCTGGTAGAGTGTTTTCGTCTTCACTATCGGTCATTTCAGGTTGTGGCATTTCTGCCTTATTATCTGGCTGCTCAAGTTTGCTTACTGCATTTTGCCGTGGACTTTCCATTACTTCCGTCACTTCGAGTGGAGGTAAAGTCACTATAAACTGGGTATATTGGTTTACTTCGCTTTCTACGTGAATGCTTCCTTGTAACAGTTCCACCATACTTTGACAAATAGCGAGTCCTAATCCATTTCTGGATGATAAGCCTTTTATACTATTCTCCTTGATATTGTCGAGTATACTGTAACGGTTAAAAATTAGTGGGATGTTTTCTTTACTGATACCTTTTCCGGTGTTATAAACTATTATATTTAGCTTGTTTTCGTCTTCACTTTCTTTTATGGATATACGGATGGTACCATGTTCGGGGGTATATTTGAAGGCATTGGATATGAGGTTATTTAAGATTTTAGTGAAGCCGCTATGGTCACTTTTCCATATAATCTCCGGTGTGATATTTGTTTCCAGCTGAATTTGGTTCTGTTCAGCCAGTTCATCAAACGATTCAATGATTCCATTGGCCAGTTCACTGATGTTCAATTCTTGTATGTGGCATATCTGGTTACCGGTTTCCATACGGCGGAAGTCAATAACTTCCTGTATCAGGCTATTGAGTCGTTCGGTATTTGATTTTATAATCTGGGCGTATTTTTTTATAAAGCTATCACTTTTATCATGATGTAGTATCCTTTCACAAGGCCCATAGATCAGTGTGAGCGGAGTACAGAATTCATGTGTGATATTGGTGAAGAAACGTAGTTTTCCCTCGTACATTTCTTCTTTGTATTTGTCTTGTAACCTTCTGGCAATGGAAGCCTTTCTACGTTCGTATTTCCAACGGATATAACAGAAAATACCAACCCCTGCTCCTATAAGTAAGAGGACATAGATTATTTGGGCCGTGATAGTCAGGTACCATGGAGGTAAAATTGTAATATGGATACTCTGAATCAGGTTTTCGTTACTGTTGATTCCATCATCGTATTTCACTTTTAATATATAACTGCCGGGGGGAATATTAGTAAATTGCGCTTCATTGGAGTGTGTGTCCATCCATACATTACTGAAATTCTCCAGTTTATAGGAATATCTGCTGTTCTCTCCATTAATGAAGTCCATGGCGACAAAGGAAACGGCAAAGAAGTTTTGGTTATACTTCAATACGATTTCTTCTTTATCTCCCTTCTTTTTCTCAAATTCGGATATATTGTAGTCTTTATTGAATATTCTGAGTTTGGTGAAAAAGATATCCGGAATGAATTCGTTTCTTTGCTTTTCCTCATTTTCTATCCATACCACACCATCTACGCCTCCAAAGAAATACCGGTTTTTTGTATTATCCTGAAAGTATGCATTATCACTGAATTCTATAACCTTTAATCCGGTTTTATAATTAAGGTTTCGGAATGTATTTTTGCGTGGGTCGAACAAAATAATTCCCGTATTGCTGCTTAACCATAGATTTCCCTGAGGATCTTCGGCGATTCCATGTATAGTGTTATTAGGGAGCCCCTCATTTTCATTGAAGTTCTTATAATCATATTCACCATTGGGCAGTAGACTCAATTTGGTCAGACCATAGCTACTTCCTACCCATATATTTTCATCTCTGTCCTTGTGTATGCATAAGATATCATTCATCGGAGCAATTCCGTTTTTCTCGAAGGAGATGAGCCGATAGGCTTCAGTTTGCGTATTGAGTCGGATAACGCCATTCCCGCGCATTCCAATCCAGAGGATGGAGTCATTTTCCGGATAAATAGAATAAATCTGATTATACTGTTGCCTGTTGGGTACTCTGAAGTAGATGGCACGTATATTCCTTGCCTGGATTGTATTTCCGTGGGCTTCAATAGTGATTCTAAGTAGGGTGCTACCGGAGCCTACCCATAGTAATGAATCGCAGGTTTCACTTATGGAATGTACACGTGCGATCCCTGAGTGTGTATTATTGATGAGCGGATGTATTTTGTTATCCCGGTAAGAGTAATAGTTTAATCCGGGGCCATCCGAGCCAATCCATAGTATAGGGTACTTCTTACTAGCAACAAAAGCGAAAACGGCATTATTGCTCAATCCGTCCTGAACAGTGAAATGGGTTACATTAGTACTGGAATATTCCTGAGTAGTATCGTAATCTTTAACCCTGATGATGCCATTGTCCTTTGTACCCAACCATAGGGTGTTTTGCTGATCCGTATAAACGGCCCGGATAGGTCTTTTCCTGGTAATGGGTAATTGATTTAATGACAGGTTGTTGAAAGTATATTCATCCTTGGTCCATGCATATATACCTTGTCCGTCTGTTCCGATCCAGATAATATTTTGCTGTTCATCTTTCCATAATGAGAATACTCCACAGTTTATTTCTATCTTTTGTAGTTCGTAATTCTGGGCTGCATCAAGTCGGATGAGGCCATTGGTTTTGAAACCAATGAGGAGATCTTCATTATCAAAGATAATGGCACCGATTTCTCCGCTTTCATTAATAAGTTTATTTAGATTTTTAATAAAGCGGATGCCTTGTGAGCCTATATAAAAGATATTTCCGGCAGAGTCAACCATGATGATTCTTTTATTATGGTAGAATGCATATTTGATGGAATGGGGATGCTTAAAATCAGCATGTCTTTTTATGACAGGATTCCCCGATTCCGTATCAGATACGGTATATTTCTCCATAGTTCCTTGATGATTGATCCAAATGGTATCTTGCGCATCAACCAGCATACCTTGCACAGTGTTGTGTTCTATTCCCTTATGTATGGGAAGGTCGATGAAAGTATTTTGTATTTTGGAATAGAAGGATAGCACGTCCGGTTTGCTGAGAACATATAAATTGTCGTGGCTATCTTTGGTCATATAAGAGTTCTCTCCGAATTCATTGTAATATGCTTCTATGGTGTTACTCCGTTGTGATAGTTTATTAAGTCCCCATTTAGTACTAATCCATAGATAGATGCTGTCGGTTTCTATTATATTTCTGATAACATTACTTGATAAGCTGTTTTGGTTATTGATATCCGGTTTATAGATATAAATGTTACGGCTGTCGTACATGTTAAGCCCATCGTATGTCCCAATCCATAAAAAGCGTTCGTCGTCTTGGAAGAGGCAAGTTACAGAACTGTTGGACAAACCATCCCGGTTACTTATTTGTCTAAGGTTATACGGATGGATATAGCTTGTTAGACAAAAGAGGAATAACGAAAGCAGTAATATCTGTTTTTTCATGGGATTATTTATATCAGTTTTAGTATTAGATGAAAACAAAGATATGATTTTTTCCTATGCCTTAATTTGAAAAAAGACTTTTTAAATAGCACAATTATCTCTTAAGACGAATAGTATACAAAAATGGCGAAAATAAATACATCGTTTTGCATATCCGGGCATATTATTGGCACTTCTGTGAATATGAATATGCTGATTATTTCCTATTTTTGTATCATTCATTAAAAATGTAGTCTATATTATGAAACGAGTTTTATCAGCATTCTTGCTTATTGTATTATTTCACTTATCATTATTGGCCGGATCAGTGGAGAAGCTAAATTCTCTCCGCTGCGAGTATCTGACTACTCCATTGGGAATAGATGTACTTTCTCCACGTTTGAGTTGGAAACTGCCGGTTGGCGTTGATGTTCAGAAAGCTTATCAACTGATTGTAGGAACAGATTCTGTCAGTGTTGCTCGGGGAGTAGGAAATAGTTGGGATTCTGGTAAGGTTTGGGCATCAGATGTATTGGTTGCTTATTCAGGGAAAGCAATTCAGCCTTACACACGATATTATTGGAAAGTATGCGTCTGGGATAATGATAATATATATACGAGTGACGTAACTTACTTTGAAACCGGAGTTATGGATGATCATAACTGGAAAGGTAGTTGGATATCGGACACTCATGATATTCGTTTGAAGCCTGCTGCTTATTTTAGAAAAGCACTGGATGTGAAACGTTCCATTAAGGAAGCACGTGCATACATTGCTGTGGCAGGATTGTATGAGCTTTATATCAATGGCTCGCGGATCGGAGATCATCGTCTGGACCCTGCATATACTCGTTTTGACAGACGTACTTTGTATCTGACACATGATATTACACAGTCCTTGAAGCAAGGTGATAATGCCGTTGGAGTGTTGCTGGGGAATGGCTGGTATAATCACCAATCTACTGCCGTCTGGAATTTCGACCAGGCACCTTGGCGTGGCAGACCTAAATTTTGCATGGATATCCGTATAATATATGATAATGGAGAAGTGGAGTTTATCTCTACCGGTCCGGATTGGAAAACCTCTTTAAGTCCGGTTGTTTTCAACAGTATTTATACGGCTGAACATTACGATGCCCGACAGGAGCAACCGGGTTGGAATACTCCGGGCTTTGATGATAAGAAGTGGAAAAATGCAAGTTGTACCTTTGCTCCGTCAAATTTGATTGTATCGCAACAGATGCATCCCATCCGGGATGTGGAGATGCTGCATCCGGTAGAGATGATCAAACTCTCCGATTCGGCTTATTTATTCAACTTAGGAAGAAATATAGCAGGTGTTAGTGAACTGACAGTCAGGGGAAAGCCTGGTACGGAGATTCGTTTGAAACATTCGGAAAGGGTGGGCGAAGATCATAGAGTGGATATGTCTAATATTGATTATCATTATCGTCCTACGGATGATTCCGATCCTTTTCAGACTGATATCTTTATACTGGGCGGTACAAGTGAAGAAACATTCCGCGCCCGTTTTAACTATAAAGGTTTTCAATATGTAGAAGTGACCAGTAGTGAGCCGGTAGAGCTGACTGATCATAGTCTGAAGGCCTACTTTATGCATAGTGATGTCCCTGTTGCTGGTAGAATTTCATCATCGGACGCATTGTTGAATAAAATATGGAAAGCTACGAATTCTTCATATCTGTCAAACTTGTTTGGCTATCCTACCGATTGCCCTCAACGGGAGAAGAACGGATGGACCGGAGATGCACATATCGCTATTGAGACCGGACTCTATAATTATGACGGAATTACCATTTATGAAAAATGGCTGGCTGATCATCAGGATGTGCAACTTCCTAACGGGGTACTTCCTGCTATTATTCCTACCGGAGGCTGGGGCTATCATTGGGGAAATGGTGTTGACTGGACAAGTACGGTGGCCATCATTCCATGGAATATTTATCTGTTCTACGGAGATAAGCGTTTGCTTGAAACTATGTATGATAACATCAAGAGGTATGTAGATTATCTGAATTATACCTATCCTTCAGGTGTCACCGATTGGGGATTGGGAGATTGGATTCCTATAAAGTCACATTCTTCGAAGGAACTCACTTCGTCTATCTATTATTATATAGATACGGATATTTTAGCTAAGGCCGCTAAATTACTGAATAAGCAACAGGATTATGACAAATATTCTGTTTTGGCAGAAAAGATCAAAGCCAGTATCAATGCCCGCTTTCTGAATGAAGAAACAGGTATCTATTGCAGTGGAAGTCAGACAGAATTAAGTGCACCCCTATATTGGGGAATTGTTCCGGAATCTTTAAAACCCTTGGTAGCAAGGAATCTGGCCGAAAAAGTGGATAAGGATGGCAGTATGGATGTAGGATTGTTGGGCAGCAAAACCATTCTGAATGCTTTAAGTATGAATGGGTATGCAGATCTGGCTTATCAGCTTACTTCTAAAGATACTTATCCGTCCTGGGGATGGTGGATAAAAAATGGAGCTACGACCCTTTACGAGAATTGGCGTATTGATAGGAACAAAGATATTTCATTGAACCACATTATGTTCGGAGAAATCAGTGCCTGGTATTATAAGGCCTTGGGAGGAATCTTTCCTGATCCGACTATGCCGGGATTCAAGCATATTATATTAAAGCCTAATTTCGTAACTGGCCTGGATACTTTTGAAGCGAGTCATGTTTCACCTTATGGAGAAATCGTTTCATCATGGAAAAAGAGCAAAGGAAAGATTCTATATACGGTTACTGTTCCTTCAAACTGTTCTGCCACTCTGTTCGTGGGGGGAAACTATGCAGTAAAATGTAAAGAGGTCAAATTGGCTGACTTATCTAAAGAAAAGGAAGGTATTGTGTTGGCAACCGGTACTTATCATTTTGAAATAAAAAACAAATAGGAGGTATTGCTTTTATAATTCATTGGTAAGAAGGCGTATTTATATATTTATAAATGCGCTTTCTTTTGTCCGGTATTTCTTCATGTATATTCTTCGGGTTGGCAGGAGTCTTGAAAATACTTCCCAAAGGGGGAGGGATTCACTATACGACTGAATGCCATTCAGTCGTATAGTGAATAGGGTTCAGTCGTATACTGAATGCAGTTCATCATATAAGTGCATGTTATGTATGCTCATTATCGCCAAAAATGTATGCTTTTTCAATATGTTCATTTTCGTCATATTAATGGCGGGATTGGATATGTGTATATATTGCCAACCATTTAACTTTGCCGATAGAAATAACGTAATTAGTATGTTTTCAATAAGCATTGATTAAGCGTTAAGGTAAAGAAGATTTTTGAGTCAAAGTGAGAGGGTGAAGACTGCATGTGCACGATTCACCCGCTCCTTTCGGAAAGTAGAAAAACATTTGTTTAACCTCTAATATATTTTTAAGTATGGAAAAACATTCTCCTTGATTTTCTTAGAGTATAAAGACTCTATGCTTTATTATACTCTATTCTGATTAGTTTCTTAATGAACTATTTCTAATATTAATAATACACAATTATGAGAAACAAACTCAATGTTCAAAAGAAAATGGTTTTTAGACATTACTGGCTGAAAGATATCATGCCACTTTCTAAAAAATCTATTTTAATGGCGGCACTTTTGTCGCTTGGCTTAGTTGCAACTACTGATGCGTATGCTGTTAAAGGAAATCAGACATATGCAAGTGGAACGATGGCAGATGTTCAAAGTGTCATGCAAACTGCTAAAAAACTAACAGGAAAGGTTGTTGACGCAAAAGGTGAATCTATTATTGGTGCAACAATCAAAGTGAAAGGAACTGGCCAGGGGGCTATTTCTGATATTGATGGAAACTTTAGCTTACCTGTTGACACAGCTACCCCTACAATAGAAATATCTTTTGTCGGTTATCAAACAAAGACAGTGAAGGTTACGGCTGGAACTACTGTACTGATTACATTAGACGAGGATACCCAGTTGCTTGATGAAGTGGTTGTAGTGGGCTATGGTACTCAGAAACGTATGACAATGAGTTCGGCCGTTGCTACCGTACAAGGCGATAAGATTAAGGCTCCTGTAGCAAATGTTTCCAATCAGTTGGGAGGACAGATACCAGGTATCATTACCCGCCAGACTTCCGGTGAACCGGGAAAAGATGAGGCTACCGTGCTGCTGCGTGGTAATAAGCCGTTGGTACTGGTCGATGGTATTGAACGCCCTTGGGAAAAAGTGAACCAGGCTGATATAGAATCAATCTCTGTACTGAAGGATGCTGCGGCAGTTGCTCCTTATGGTTTGAAGGGAGCTAATGGTGTAATTCTGATTAATACGAAGCGAGGAAAAGAAGGAAAAGTAACTTTGACTTATGATGGTTCAGTCGGTTTCCAGACTCCAATGAACATACCTGACTTCCTGAATGCCTACGACGCATTGACCTTATACAATGAAGCGTTGAGAATGGACGGACGTGACAAAGAAGTATATGGTGATGATTTGTTGCAGAAGTATAAAGATGGCACTGATGACCGTTACAAGAATACGGACTGGATGGATGCATACATGAAAACTACGACAACTACCCGGCATAATGTTTCTTTGAGTGGTGGTAATAAATTTATTAATGCATTCGCTTCTTTCGGTTATATGTATCAGGGTAGCATGATGGGTAAAGATACCGGGTATGACAGATTCAACTTACGTTCGAATGTGGATTTCCATCCGATTGACCTGACTAAGGTGAGCATCGATATCAACTTAGCTTACGATACGAAAAAGAGCCATTATTATGATGGTAAAAAGATGATGGAAGACTTATACCGTTTGTGTGCTCCGACAGTTCCCAATATGGTAGGGGGGAAGCCTGCTATGCAAGGTGGTGGTTCCAGTATGTATATGGGCGTGCACGATGGAGCAGATAAAAAGTATAATAATAACTTCCAGAATATTACGGTTTCTTTGGACCAGAAGCTTCCATTTCTGAAAGGATTATCAGCAAAAGCTTTGTTCAGCTACGACCGTCAGATCTATGATGCAAAGGAATGGCAGTATCCCTTTACCGCTTATGCTTATAATGATGCGGGTGAGATAGAGGAGCAACAAGGTGGTGAAGCTAAACCTTCGCTCGCTGTCAAGAATAAGCAATGGACGTATTATACTATCCAAGCCCACTTGAATTATGACCGTAAATTCGGAAAACATGAAGTAGGTGTGTTGGGAGTGTACGAAAGAAGATGGGGTAATACGATTGAAACCAATGCTGGCAGAAAGAATTATGATTTTATGATTCCGGAATTGAATATGGGTAGTCCTGTTGCCGAATTTATCAGTAACTCCGGTACTTCCAGCCAGTTTGCACAACAAGGTTATGTAATGCGTCTGAATTATAATTATGCTCAGAAATACATGCTTGAATTAGCCGGACGTTATGACCAGACTTATCAGTATGCTCCCGATCGTAGAAGCGCATTTTTCCCTTCTGTATCTTTAGGATGGAGACTCTCTGAAGAATCATTTATAAAAGATCATTTCTCATTTATCAATAATTTGAAGTTGAGAGCTTCTTATGGTAAATCGGGTAATCCGGTAGGTGATGCATTTGCTTATCTTTCACAATATAACATTGGAAATGGTGCTGTATTTGGTAAGAACCCTACCCAGTTGCAAAGCTTGACGGAAGGTGCTGAACCTAATGTATTTCTGACTTGGGAAACCGTTTGGAAGGCAAATGTCGGATTGGACATTAATCTTTGGAATGACTTGTTAGTAGCCGAATTTGATGTTTATCGTGATAAGCGTTCTGACAAGATATTAAATCCGAATGCCGAAGTTTCTGCCGAATATGGTATCGGATTGGCTAAAGAAAATGCCGGTAAAGACGAAAGATATGGTTTTGATGCGGCGTTGGGTAGCCACTATACTTTCCAGTGCGGGTTGAAGATGTCTCATTCTGTTTCCTTTGGTTTCACTCGCGATAAACAGATTGAAATTCGTGAAGCTCCCGGAACTAAGAATAATCCAAGAAAACGTCAGACGGGTCAACCGAGTGGGCGTACATGGGGATACAAAGCTGCCGGATTGTTTAAAGACCAGGCGGATATTGATAATTGGGCTTATCAGAAAGGTGTAATGCCTGGCGATATTAAATATGTAGATATCAATGGTGATGGTAAGATTGACAGTGAAGACCAGGTGATTATTGGTTTCAACCAGACTCCTGAGGTGATGTGGGGTTATAATCTTCGTTTGGAATACAAGAACTTTGATTTCAGTATGTTCATTCAGGGTGCAGGCGGTTCTGATTATTATTTAGGTAGCAATGGAGACCGTAATGTACGCTATCCGTTTAAAGATGCTATTCATCCGCGTCGTGAACACTTGGATTCATGGACAGAGTCTAATCCGAATCCGAATGCTAAATATCCACGTTTGTCTGCTTCAATCCGTAACCAGAACTATGAGACTTCTTCTTACTGGATGGTAAACACAACTTATGTGAAGTTGAAATCATTGCAGATCGGCTATACCTTTAAGCCCGAGCTGTTGAAGAAAGCCAAGATGCAGAGTTTACGTTTATATGCTGATTTTTATAACTTGTGGACTATTTATAGCCAGATGCCTGATGACTTTGATGTTGAAAACCAGGCTTTCAATTCATACCCACAACAGATTGTGAGTTCATTTGGTGTAAGTGTAACCTTTTAATGCATTGTAATTATGAAAAAAGTAATATATAGTATCCTTTGTTCCATACTTTTGCTGAATGCCTCGTGCACAGATTTTATGGACGATATAAAACCGATGAGTTCTGTTACTGATGAAGGTATTTGGTTGACAGAGTCGAGTGCCATGCTGTTTATGAGTAAGGTTTACAGAGATTTGGATGGACCTTATTATAGTGTAAATGGTTTGAATGACCATGCTGTCGATATTCTGTTTACGGATGATTGTATTCAGATTGGTGAAAAGGCATCTAATCAATGGAATTTATTTGATTTCAATGCTTCGTCTGCCCCCATTGACAGATGGAGTAATCGATATGCTTCAATTCGTAGAGCAAACATTGCTTTAAAGAACTTGCCGGACTCTCCGCTGCCTGCCAATGTAAAAGAGCGTTTGATTGGTGATTCCTATTTCTTGCGTGCAATGTTTTATTTAGAGCTATTCCGTTATTATGGCGCCGCTATACTGATAGACAAACCGCTCGATCGCAATACAGATGATATCTTCCTTAGTCGTGCTACCCCGGAGGCTACCTTGCAATTTATTATCTCTGATTTTCAGAATGCTGCAGACCGTTTACCGGTAACTGTGCCTGATGATGAATTAGGCCGTGCAACTAAAGGAGCGGCATTGGGAATGATGGCAGCTACTTATCTGCATGCAGCCGGAGTTATAGATTCTAAATACTATGCGGATGCTGCCAAGACTGCCCGTATTTTGGTTAGTGGTGATTTGAAGAATACATATTCTCTATATCAGAATGGATTTGCAGAGATGTTCTATGAGGATAATGAGCATAATAGTGAAGTTATCTTTGATATTCAGTTTGCATATCCGTATAGATGGTCGAGTGCCCAGACTGTTTTGGCTCCGCCTGAACCAGGCACACCGGCTGAATATGGCTGGAGTAAGGACCACCCGACTGCAAGTCTGGCCGATGAGTTTGAAATGACTACTGGTGAGCCTTTTGACTGGAATAATCCCGATCATGCAGCTGCTCCTTATGAGAACCGTGATAAACGTTTTTACGCTACTCTCCATTATAATGGGAAACCCTGGAAAAATAAAATCTTGTATACAGCTCAAAATACTCCGGGCAACTTGAATTTGAAAGAGAATCCAAATGGCATGTATAGTGCAGGTAAACCTTCGTGTACAAAGACCGGATACTACATTGGGAAATATATGAATCAGGATGTGCTTTGCGGATATGATAATCGTGGACGCGGTGTAGGTGGTGGTCATAACTTTATTGTGCTGCGCTATGCAGAAATGTTGTTGACTTTAGCCGAAGCAGAGAATGAAGTTAATGGACCTACCGCTGAAGTATACAGTGCTATAAATGAAATTCGTACCCGTGCAGGTCAGCCTAACCTTCCTACCGGCCTGAGTAAGGATGAGATGAGGAAACGTATTCGCCACGAACGTCGTGTAGAACTGGCCCTTGAAGGTAAGAGATGGTTTGATATTCAGCGTTGGAAGATAGGAGAGGAAGTCTTGAATAAGGATGCAGAAGGTTGCCTTGTAACTTATATAAAACGACCTGATGGAGAAATCGTCCCCACTTATGAGACTGTATTTGTTTGCAAAAAGACATTTATGGCTCCTCGTGACTATTTGTTGCCTATTCCACAATCTGCACGTGATAAGAATCCTAACTTGGATCAGAATCCTTTGTGGTAAGATGATGATTGTATAATTTAAAAGTAACTACAATATGAAAAAGATACTATTTCTTACGTTCGTCGCTTTGGCATTGACTTTTATGTCATGTGGAGATGATGACTATACAGTAGATGAAGCTTATGAAAAAGCAGAAATTACCAATGTAACAGTATATAACAGAGCAGAAGGTGTCATGAGTGATAAGACCCAGATTGATTCTGAGGCTGGAACGGTTACAGTGACCCTTAAGAAAGGTGCTGATATTACTGACCTGAAAATGGTGGCAACTATTTCTACCGGAGCAACTCTGACACCGGGTATGGCTATTGGTTTCCAAGACTATTCCACCCCGCGTACTTATACGGTAACATCACCGGGTAAGACGGTAGTGAAACAATGGACAGTGACCGTAATACCTGCAGCTAATTAATTAATAACTGTAATGAGGCTGTGCCAATTGTTTTGTTGCAGCCTCATTCATTTAAAGATTTTATAGAATGAATAATACGATAACATGGGGACTACTTTGTTTCTGTTTGCTGTTTACAGCTTGTACCAATAAGGAACAGAATGGTTCGGAGCCTATAACAGATAAGTATGCAATCCATACGGATGGAAAGACATTGACCACCGTTGGTCTTCAAAAAGCAATTGACGATTGTGCCGGACAGGGAGGGGGAACTGTATCTCTGCCTGCAGGGAAATATCTGACCGGGACACTTGTATTGAAGAAGAATGTTACTTTAAATTTGGAGAAAGGTGCCACGATTCTGGGTAGTAAGAATATTGCTGATTATCCGGATAAAGGAAGACGTAAGGCTTTGGTCTTCGCAGAAAGAGCAGATAATATTTCAATTACGGGCGAAGGTGAAATTAATGGGAATGGCGCGGCCTTTAATCAAGGAAATGATGCTCCTAACCGTCCTACTTTGGTACTTTTGCTTGATTGCAACAAAGTGAATGTAAATGGTGTGAAACTGTCAAATTCTGGATTCTGGACCTTCCGCTTTGTGCGATGTGATGGAGTCGATATTAATAAAGTATATGTAGAAGGTCATGCAAACTGGAACAATGATGGCTTTGATATTGAAAGCCGGAATGTGACTATCACAGACTGTGTGATTGATACTGATGACGATGCCATTTGTTTTAAAAGTGAAGATCCTGATTATGTTGTCGAGAATATAACAGTGAAGAACTGTGATTTGTCTTCCAATTGTAATTTTATTAAATTTGGTACTGCCAGTGCCGGAGGTTTCCGCAATATCCGAGTTTCAGATTGTATTCTTCATAAATGTAGTAAGTCTTTGCTTCGTTTCTGGGAGAAACGTGTCCCCGGGGTTACTGATCCTATTACCGGTATTGCAGGTATGGCTCTTGAAGTCGTTGACGGTGGATTTATGGAAGATGTCATCATATCCGATCTGACGATGGAGGATGTACAAACCCCTATATTTATTCGTTTGGGCAAACGTAAAGTTTCGGAGAATTCTTATTTGAAGAATGTCTTGATAAAGAATATCACTGCAAGTTCTGTCAGCTATGTAGCGAGCTCCATTACTGGTGTTCCCGGCCTGCGTGTCGATAATGTTGAGATCCGCGATGTGGACTTTAAACTGAAAGGTGGTGGAAAAGTATCGGATGCGATGGTGGAAGTTCCTGAGGTTGAGAATGCCTATCCTGAGAATCGGATGTTTGGTGTAATGCTGCCTGCTTATGGAGTTTATATACGGCATGCTGATAATATCCGTTTTGTAAATATGACACTCTCGACTATTGGAAATAAGGAAGAACGGCATGCAATCGTTGCGGAAGATGTCAACGGACTTGAAATCACTAATTCTACCTTGCAATCTCCTGCCAGTGAACTTCCTGTAGTTCATTTAAAAGATTGTAAGAATGTGACGGTACCGGAAAATTTGCAATAAATTCTGTATACACCTTTTGTGGGCATTGTCTACATTTGCTTACTGAAAAATAAAGTAATAATATGATGAATAAACTATTGATTTTTTTGCTTTTGTTCCTGTCTGTTTCATATTCTGTACAGGGCAGTGATACAAACTATGCAAGGACAACCGATAGAATCTGGTTGGATTCGAAAGAGGTACATCAGGGAGAATATACCTGGAAAATGATGAAAGTAGGTGATGTGAAAGCATCTGCCGAGGAAGTCTCGTCATTGGGATATGATACAAGCGAATGGTTACCTGCCATTGTCCCGGGAACTGTACTTAATTCCCTTGTATACAATGAAAAGTATCCAGAACCTTATTATGGATTGAATAATAAGATTGAATCCAATAAAATACCGGATATTTCAAAGGTAGGTCGTGAGTTCTATACTTATTGGTTTCGTACAGAATTTGAGGTTCCAACTTCTTTTAAAGGAAAAAATATCTGGTTGCAACCTGACGGTATCAACTATCGTGCCGAAGTATGGGTCAATGGAAATTTGTTGAGCACAATCAATGGAATGTTTGTCAATGACTACATAAATATTACAGATTTTGTAAAAGTGGGCAATAAGAATGTTCTTGCTGTCAGAGTTTATCCGGTGGATGTACCGGGGACTACGATGCCGAAGCCTTGGGGGGCTGTAGGCGAATTTCATAATGGAGGCAATGGGAACATTGGTCTGAACACCACAATGCTTATGAGTGTGGGTTGGGATTTTACCTTTATGGATGGTATCAGAGATCGTAATACAGGTATCTGGAAGAGCATTTCCATGTATGCTACAGGGACATTGGCATTGCGTCATCCGTTTGTAAAGTCAGAACTTCATAAACCGGGCTATGATATAGCTCGTGAAACTATATCTGTGGAAGTGGTTAATCCGCTTAATTCGACAGATACAATCAGTGGAGTGATCAGAGGAGAGATTACGGGAGAAAATATTGTTGTAGAAAAGCCTTTCCGTATTTTGCGTGGTGAGGAAAAGCTTGTGACTTTTACTCCGGAAGAGTTTCCTCAACTCACTATCCGTAATCCACGTTTGTGGTGGCCGGTCAATAAAGGTCCCCAAAACTTATATGAACTGAAACTGACGGTAAACGTAAAAGGGCAAGTTTGTGATTCCGTTAAAACCAAGTTCGGTATTCGTGAGATCACTTCTGATACAAATACTCCTGATAAATCGCGCGTGTTCTACGTAAATGGCAAGCGAATTTTTATTCGTGGTACAAACTGGATTCCTGAAGGAATGTTACGTACTTCGGATGAACGTACCTATGCTGAGTTGAGATACACTCGCCAGGCAGGTATTAATCTGATTCGCTTCTGGGGTGGTGGCATTGCTGAATCCGACTATTTTTATCAGCTTTGTGACGAACTGGGACTATTAATCTGGCAGGAGTTCTGGATGACGGGGGATACACGCCATCCGCAGGATAAGAGCGTATATCTGAATAATGTGGAATCTACAGTGAAACGTATTCGCAACCATCCGGCTCTGGCCTATTATGTAGCTTCGAATGAGAGTTCCGAAGTTAGTGGTACTCCCGAATTATTGAACAAACTTGATGGAACGCGTGGTTATCAGATGCAATCGGAATGTGCCGGAGTGCATGATGGAAGTCCGTATAAACAAGTAAACCCGATGCAACATTATGAAAACACAGCTTCGCCAAGGGGGAGTCGTGTCGATGGATTCAATCCGGAATATGGTGCTCCTACACTCCCTACGGTTGAAATTCTTCGGGAGATGATGGATGAAAAAGACTTGTGGCCTATTAACAAAGAAGTCTGGGATTATCTGGATGGGAATGGATTCCATTTGATGTCTACCATGTACACCGATCTGGTTAATAATTATGGGAAGTCTTCTTCCATTGATGAGTTTGCACAGAAGGGACAGTTTGTAGGAGCAATGAACTCAAAAAGTATCTGGGAAGTATGGAATTACAATAAATTGGATTATGGTGATCGTTTCTGTTCCGGTTTGCTTTTTTGGTATCATAACTGTCCGGTTCGCCAGGTATGTGCCCGTATGTGGGATTGGTCGTTAGAACCAACAGCTTCGCTTTATCATACAGCCAATTCTTTGGAACCTTTGCATGCACAATTTGATTATTTAAAAAATACCGTATCAGTGGTGAATGATTTTTATCAGGCTTTTAAAGCCTACACGGTAACGGCCCAGGTATATGATATTAATAGTAAGTTGGTATTTGAAGAGTCTGCCAAAGTGGACCTTCCTTCAGATGGAGTAGCAAATGATGTTTTGACTATTCGTTTCCCTGAAAACATATCACAGGTACATTTTATTAAGTTAAGGTTGAAAGATGAAAAGAATAAAGAGGTTTCCTCCAATTTCTATTGGCGTTCGAATGACAAATATGAGGGTAAAGAAACATTGACGGGACCTACTTCTTCAGGTTTTGAGGCTTTATCCCAACTGAAACAAGCCAAACTGAAGACCTCTTATAGGATAAGAAAAACTGAAGACAAATACTTTGTGGATGTTACAATAAGAAATATGTCCAATTCTATTGCTTTCTTCAATCAGTTGCAATTCCTCAATCCGGATTTAAAACCTATCCGTCCTTCTTTCTATACGGATAATTTCTTTTCTTTGATGCCGGGTGAAAGTAAAACTGTAATTATTGAAACAGATATAAGAAAGATAGTAGAGAACCCGGTATTAGTGGTAAAAGGATGGAATGTGGATCGTAAACAGATGGACTTAAAGAAGTAAGCCTAATCTCATAACAATAAACAAATGAATATGAAAGTGAAGATGAAATTCTATATAGTCTTGCTGAATCTGTTATTGCTGTTTACGGCAGTCGATGCCCAGCCTGTCCTTCAGTATCTACATGAAGGATGGAGCTTCCGTCAGGCGCGGGGCACTAACTGGTATGGGGCTACAGTGCCGGGAACGGTTCACACAGACCTGATGGACAACAAACTGATAGATGATCCATTTTACAGACTCAATGAGCGTGGTGTACAGTGGGTGGATAAAGAAGATTGGATTTATCGGACTACTTTTGATGTGGCTCCTGAACTATTGGCTAAAAGAAATATAGTATTGCATTTTGAGGGGCTGGACACCTATGCCGATGTAACGCTGAATGGAAAGAAAGTTCTTGCTGCAGATAATATGTTTCGTGAATGGCAAGCAGATGTCCGTTCTCTCTTGAAAGAGCATGGTAATGAGTTGCAGGTTTACCTGCATTCTCCTATCAAAGTAGCTATGCCGAAGTGGGAAGCGGTTCCCTTTCAATATCGCAGTTCGAATGATCAGTCGGAAAATGGAGGTTTGCTGAATCGTAAGGTCGGAGTATTCGTTCGTAAGGCCGGCTATCATTTTGGTTGGGATTGGGGGCCTCGTCTGGTAACTTCGGGTATTTGGCGTCCTGTAGCCCTGGAGGCATGGGATGAGGTTCGTATAGATGATGTCTTTTATAACCAGAAGTCTGTGACAGCCAATCAGGCTGTAATAGACGTAACAGTAGAAGTGCTGTCTGATAAAGAAACAGAAGCAAGTGTTTCTGTGATCAATCGTACGGATAGCCGTACCGAGTGCCGAAAATTAATTCGCTTAAATAAAGGTATGAATAAAATCCCGGTATCTTTTACCATGAAGAAACCCCGGTTATGGTGGACTAATGGCTTAGGCGAACCTTTCTTGTACGACTTTGCTACAACTCTGGAACTGGATGGAAAACAAATAGATATAACAGAAGACAAACTGGGCATTCGTTCATTGAAAGTGGTAACGGCTCCTGACGAACATGGTGAAAGTTTCTATTTTGAACTGAATGGGAAACCCTTGTTTGCCAAAGGAGCGAATTATATTCCTTGCGATAACTTTCTGACACGTGTTACCGACTCTATTTATGAGAAAACAGTTCAGGATGCAGTCAGTGCAAATATGAACATGCTCCGGATTTGGGGTGGTGGGGTTTATGAGAAAGATATTTTTTATGATTTATGTGATAAATACGGTATTTTAGTTTGGCAGGATTTTATGTTTGCATGTAGTGTATTCCCTGCTGAGGGTGAGTTGCTGGAAAATATTCGTAAAGAAGCTATAGATAATGTACGGCGATTGCGCAATCACAGTTGTATAGCTCTTTGGTGTGGTAATAATGAGTGCCTGGATGCCTGGTTTAACTGGAATTGGAAGAATACCTACGATAAACAGAATCCGGCTTATTCGGATATTATATGGAAGCAATTTAAGGACCAGTATTTTGTAACGTTACCGGCTGTTGTGGAGGAATATCATCCGGGGGCTTGCTATCGTAAATCGTCTCCTTACTCTGATGATAAGGGTACGCGCAATCATACGGTAGGTGACATGCATTACTGGGAAGTTTGGCAGGGATTAAAACCTCTTTCGGAATTTAAACATGAGCGGAGCCGCTTTTTTAGTGAGTATGGCTTTCAGTCATTCCCGGAATTTGAATCAATTAAACGTTATGCACCTCTGCAGGAAGACTGGAATTTGACTTCGGAAGTGATGATGGCTCATCAGAGAGGTGGAGCAACTGCTAATAAACGTATTAACGATTTCTTGTTGTCGGAATACCGGCAACCCAAAGATTTCCGTTCATTTACCTATATGAGCCAGTTGTTGCAGGCTGATGCTATGAAGATGGCTATGGAAGCACACCGGCGTGATATGCCTTATTGTATGGGGTCATTGGTGTGGCAACATAATGATTGCTGGCCGGTAGCATCTTGGTCCAGTCGTGATTATTACGGTCGTTGGAAAGCCCAGCATTATTTTACGGTAAAGTCTTTTGCTGATTTACTGGTATCACCGATGGAAGATGGCAACGTTCTTCAGGTATATATAGTGTCCGACAGGCTGAAACCTACTTCAGGTGAGTTAAAGGTTTGTGCTCTCCGGTTGGATGGTGGTGGTATTGTGAAGGAATTCACCAGGAAGGTCACCGTTCCGGCTAATACAAGTACGGTGGTTTGGAGAGAAACTGTGGATAAATTGTTGGATGGGGCGAATAAAGAAGATGTTGTAATCCATGTCTCTTATAAAGATAAAACCGGAAAAGAGTATACTAATAATTATTTTCTGGCTAAACAGAAGGATATGCATTATGTAACGGCACGGATTAATAAGGACTTCGTAGCGGTTGAAGGTGGTTATGATGTTACTTTATCTTGTGATGTTTTTGCAAGAGGAGTTTTCCTGTCGCTTAAAGGAGATATCGATAATTTTATATCTGATAATTATATGGATATCTTGCCGGGTAAGCCTGTGACGGTAAGAGTGACCACTGATTTACCTGGGTTACAGTTTGCGGAAAGACTGCAAGTCACTTCTTTTTCAGATGCAGTGGAGCTGTAAAATATTGAAGTCTCGCAAGATCTGTAAGAAGTTTGTATAATCTTCTCACTGCACTAACGAAACTTAAGTAAAATATAAAATATGACCATGAAGAAGATAATATTACTGTTTGTTGTGGCTTTTGTTTGTGTCTTTTCTACTGGCGACCTGTTTGCCAAAGGAAAGGTAAAGGTTGATAAGGCTTTGGAACATGCTGCCCGCCAGTATCTTTATATGAGAGATGAACTGAAAGGAACTAACCAGTTCCCTAAAACGTATGACAAGCATATGCAGCGCTTGAAAACCAGCAATTCAGAATGGTGGTGCAGTGGCTTTTATCCCGGAACTTTATTTTATTTGTATGAAGAAACAGGGAATGAAGAACTCTATGCCGAGGGAGTGCGTATGTTGAAGTTATTGGAGCCGGAACAGTATAATGTGAATACACATGATGTTGGTTTCATGATGTATTGTAGCTATGGCAATGCAAATCGCATTGCCCCAAAATCCGGATATAAAGATATTATGGTGAATAGCGCCCGTTCTCTGATTACCCGTTTCAGTCCGGTAGTGGGCTGTATCAAGTCCCACAATCGTGGATCGGATGATTATGTCGTTATCATCGATAATATGATGAATCTGGAGTTATTGTTTTGGGCGGCTCAGGCCACAGGAGACAGTACGTTTTATGACATTGCGGTGAAACATGCCGATACTACTCTAAAGAATCATTTCCGTGCCGATAATAGTCTTTACCATGGTTTGAATTATAATCCGAAGACTGGTACAATAAAGCATTATCAAGGTGGGCAAGGTTTTTCCGAGAAATCGGCTTGGGCACGTGGGCAGGCTTGGGGGCTTTATGGTTATACGATGATGTATCGATTTACTAAGAAACCGGAATATCTTGAACAAGCTATAAAAATTGCAGAATTTGTATTGAACCATCCTAATATGCCTAAGGACCTGATTCCTTATTGGGATTATAATGCTCCCGATATACCGGATGCTTTACGTGATGCTTCTGCAGCTGCCATTAATTGTTCCGGTTTATTGGAACTATCCCAATATGTATCCGGAGACAAGGCTAAAAAATATTATAAAGCAGCTGAGAAAATGCTACAGACATTATCTTCACCGGTATATACGGCAGAGGTGGGAACCAACGGAGGATTTATTCTTAAACATTCAGTAGGAAATATACCGTCCGGTACGGAGGTTGATGTACCTTTGACGTATGCCGATTATTATTATGTAGAGGCTCTATGCCGTTACAAATCTTTGGTGGATAAGCCTTAAAATAACAATATGGTTATGAAACGATTACAACTATTTTTCTTCTTTCTTACTCTATTTTGTTCTTTGACTGGGGCTAAAGACATACGGATGGAGATGCAAAAGGAACTGGATGAAATGACAGACAGGCTGGTCTCTTCCCATCTGGAAACAAAAGTGGATGAACAGGTAGTCTCTGGTTATATGAATGCGATACGTCCGGATGGGAGTTTCCCTGATTTGGACTATATCACAGTACATGAAGGTGCCTTCTTTCCAGCCGGTACGCATCTGAAGCGATTGAAATCGATGGCTATTGCTTATCGAAAACCTGGGGGTGGGTTTTATAGTTCAAAAAAACTATTAAATCGAATTGTTGCGGGTATTGATTATTGGTATAAAGTGCGTCCTGAGTCGAAGAATTGGTGGTTTGGTGATATTGGTGCTCCGCAAGATTATATGGTTCCGTTGCTTCTGCTGAAGGGTAAGATCAGTAAAAAACAGCTTTTACATTACTCTTCCTATTTACGGGATCTTACAGGAAATAAAGGGCATAAAGGTAAAAATCGCACCTGGGTATCCAGTGTGACGATCCATAAAGGATGCATTGAGGATAATATCGATCTGGTACGGATAGGCTTTGAATCCATTGCTTCTACTATTGAAATAGTTTCCGGACAAGGTGATGAAGGTATTAAGATTGATGGCAGTTTTCATCAGCATCGTCCGCAATTGTACTCCGGTGGGTATGGGCTATCATATGTAGACGATATTGCATACTATCTGCAACTGGTAAAGGGTACTGTTTTTGATGCTTATTTTACTCCGGAGAAAAAAGAGATATTTATTAATCTATTATTAGAGGGGCATCGTTTACTCGGTTATCGAGGGACTTTTGATTTTGGTTCAATTGGACGTAATATATCACGTCAGGAGGGGCTTAGTAACATTTCTTCTGCCACATTAGAGCGGATGGAGGAGAATGATTTACAGCACGCGGCAGACTATTCTGCATGGAAAGAACATCTGTCCGGTACTCCATTCCCCACTCCCGGTAATAAGCATTTCTGGAAATCGGATATTATGGTTCAGCATGGAGCCAATTATTATCTTTCGGCTAAAGTCATTTCTACCCGAACCAATGGTACAGAGATGCTTAATAATGAGAATCTCAAAGGGTATAATCTACCACTTGGCACCACAAATATCCTGACTTCAGGAAAAGAATATGAAGGTATATTTCCTATCTGGAATTGGAATAAAATACCAGGTACTACAGCTGTGCAACATCCGGATTCAGCCAGACTTCAAGGGTATTTATTCGGGTTGAATGAGTTTGGCGGTGGAGTCAGTAATGGTAAAAATGGGGTGATTGCTTATGAGCATTGCTATAGGGGAGTAAAAGCTAATAAGGCTTATTTCTTTATGGATGATGTACTTTTGTGTTTAGGAGCCGGCATAACGTCTGATACTCCTGAAGAAGTGGTTACAACTGTAAATCAGTGCTTTTTTACTGATAAAATGATCGTTGGCGGGGAGGGAAATAGTACTGTCTATAAAGAAAACGCATCTATAAAAAATCCCATTTGGGTGCATCATGATAAAGTTGGTTATTTGTTTCCCTTAGGCGGAGAGGTAACAGTCAATAGTCAGAAACAAAGTGGTTCCTGGAAAGATATTAATATCAGTGAGAGCGGCGAGGAAGTTTCTGATGCTGTCTTTAATCTTTGGATTGATCATGGAAAGAAGGTCAAGGATGGGGAATATGCTTATATGGTAGTTCCTGATAAGTCCTTAGAAGATTTCCAGTCATTTGTAGCTACTCAGAACTATAAGATTATTGAAAATTCGGTTACGGTACAGGCCGTCAAGCTGAATCATCAATATGCTGTTGTCTTTTATCGTCCGGGAATGGTTCAGTTGGATAGCGGGCTTACATTAACTACGGATAAACAAGTGATTGTCTATCTTGAACAAAAGGAAAATGGTTATGATATTTGGGCGGCTGATCCGCTTTATAAACAAAGAGAGGTTTGTCTTGCTCTGAATGGCAGAGAAGTGCAGATCGCTTTCCAAAAAGAAGGATTAACAGGAAGTACGACCTTTACAGATATTGCTGCTATCCAGCCTTTCGACTTAAAATGTGAATATCTGGAAAATCCTTTAGGAATTGATGTACCGAAGCCGCGGTTAAGTTGGAAAATGGGAACAACTACCAGTATGCGTGGCCTGAAGCAGACCGCTTATCAAATATTGGTATCAAGTTCCGAAGCTCTTCTGGATGCAAATCGTGCTGATCTTTGGGATAGTGGTCGTATAAATACTAATGAATCGGTGAATATAGTTTATGAAGGCGTTCCTTTAATTGCCGGACAAAAATGCTTCTGGAAAGTTCGTTTCTCCGATGAGCAAGGCAATTGGTCTTCCTGGAGTGCACCTGCCTCTTGGCGTATGGGATTATTGGCAGATGACTGGGGAGCACAATGGATAGGCAGTGAAAAAATGGAAGCTCAGAGTGTAGGAGGCCGGAAGGTCAATAATGTGATGCCCGATCCTTGGTTCCGCAAAGCATTCAACTTGGAGACTATACCACAGGATGCTGTTATTTATGTAGCATCTGTCGGTTATCACGAACTGTATGTGAATGGAAAAAAGGTAGGGGATGCGGTTCTTTCTCCCTCGGTTACGGATCATAAATCGCGTGCCCGTTATATGACTTATGATATAACGAATTATCTGAAATCAGGTAACAATGTGATAGCTCTGTGGTTAGGAACCTCCTGGTCTATATTCCCAGCTTATCAACGGGAAGATAAGCCGGCTATTCCTATGGCTTTAGTCCAGGCTGAGATTATATTGCCTTCAGGAAAAGAATTGCGAATAACTTCAGATGAAAGCTGGAAGACTCATGCCAGCCCCAACACTTTATTGGGATATTGGGAAGCCCATCATTTTGAAGGCGAATGTTATGATGCGGCTTTAGAGAAAGATAATTGGAATGCCATTGATTTTGACGACTCCGATTGGGAACAGGTAAAAGTGTATCACCCTGCACTCAAAGTTTCCTCAGACCGTACGGAACCTAATCGTCTGATTCAAGAGATAACTCCTCTCTCTATTCAGGAAATTACTCCTGGTGTTTATAGAGTTGATATGGGCGTCAATTATGCCGGTTGGTTTGAAATGCAGCTTAAAGGCCAGCCTGGCGATTCAATTGTATTCCAATTCTCCGAGAGGGAAAAGGATGTTTGCAGTTATGGCATACACAGTATTTATAAAGTGGGCCCTAAACGGAAAGGAACTTTCTGCAATCGTTTTAATTATATGACGGGCCGTTGGGTACAAATCAGTGGTTTGCGCTATAAGCCAACAATAGACCAGATACGTGGTTGGATGATTCGTCCCGATTATCGCAGAAGCGGTGGATTTGAATGTGATATTCCCTTACTGAATAATATCTATCGTACCACTTTATGGACTTTGGAAAACCTTAGTTTAGGCAATTATGTGGTAGATTGTCCTCATCGTGAACGCTGTGGCTATGGTGGAGATGCTTTGGCTACCACGCGTACGGCTTTGGGGAATTATCAATTGGGAGCTTTCTATAATAAATGGATGGAAGATTGGCGGGATGTTCAAGAGGCAGATGGTAATGTTCCTTATACAGCTCCTACTCGTATTGGTGGTGGAGGTCCGTCGTGGAGCGGATTCTGTATCACATTGCCATGGGAGTTTTATCGACAATATGGAGATATACGCATCCTTTCGGAAAGTTTTCCGACAATCCAGCGTTGGCTTGATTTTTTAGAAACGAAGTCCCAGCATAATATGTTGGTACGTTGGGGAGGTAAGTGGAGTTTCTTGGGAGACTGGCTTTGGCCGGATGCATGGTCGGAACGATCAGCCATGGAAAAACAAGGAAAAGCACTTGGAGATACACGTGAGACGCTCTTTTTCAATAATTGCCATTGGATTTATAGTTTGGAGACAGCAGCAAGGATAGCCGATATTTTAGGTCATAAAACAGTGGCGGCTACTTATAGGAAGCGAGCCTCAGAAATCCGTAAAGCAGTACATACGACTTTCTTTGATTCCCGGAATAATAGTTATGTGAATGGTTATCCTTCGTATTTGGCCATTGCATTAATGGTTGATCTGCCTCCTGAAAATCTGAGGACCAAAGTCTGGAAACGTCTTGAACAGGAAATTCTTGTAAATCGTAAAGGGCATTTCTGGGGAGGAATAACTGCCGGTTCATTCCTGCTGCATACTTTACTGGATAATCATCGTGATGATTTGATTTTTGAGATGGCTATGAAAGAAGATTTTCCAGGTTGGGGGAATATGTTGGAAAAAGGTAATGGTACACTCTTTGAAGACTGGGAATGTCGTGGCTCGGCTTTGCATAGTTCTTATTTATACATAGGAAGCTGGTTTATTGAGGCTCTGGGAGGTATTCGACGTACGGAATCCGGATATAAACAATTTATCATTGAGCCTTGGATTACGGAGAAAGGGCCTCAGCAGGTTCGTTCACATTATAATTCGATGTATGGGAATATAGTGTCCAACTGGGCGGTGAATTCTGGTGTCCTGAATCTTGAAGTTACTGTGCCTGCTAATACTACGGCTATTTTGAAGCTGTCCGATATAGATTTGGAAACCCTAAAAGAAGGAGATTCTATATGGAAAGAAGCGAAAGGAGTTAGCTTGTACGCGCAGAAGGGAAGGGCTATCTCGCTTGCGTTGCAGTCCGGAACTTATCGTTTTTCAGTTACCATGAACTCAAGCATTCAATAAAAAGTTAGATCAAGTTACTCTCACTACCCTCACTCTTAGTACGAGTCGTTGATAGTTAATATATTAAGTGTGGTGGTAGTAAAAAAACGGTGTGAGGGTAAGCGGGTTACTCTCACTTTCGCAGTCGCCCCATATCAGGACGATGCATTTGTTTATTTCATATTAGGGGTTATTCTGCTGAGAACCAGTGATATATTCCTTCTTCCTTAGGAGTAGTCGGGTGTTGACCTTGGTTAACAAGCCTATCAACCTTGGTTGACGACTCGATTAACCTTGGTTGATAGGCTTATTAGCCAAGGTCAACACTCGGTAGTGCTTACTGTGGGGATGCAAAACCAACTGGGCAAAAAGAAATAATCAATGGCTTAGTGCTGATTCTCTGCATGAGTAGAATGTCAATACCTGCTCTTTTTTGCATATCAAATGATACATGATATGAAAACTCCTCTCGGTTCAATTATGGCTTGTACAAGTCTTCTTCATAGTGGCAAGACGGAGAGACATATACCATTAAGGACAAATGGCTTGTGATGATGTTGTGATGATAACTCATTATATAGCATTTCCTTATTTGGCTATTCCGTCGACAAAACCTCCCCTTTCGTAGATTTTATTTTCAGCTCTTCTTTCTCTCCCTTACATTTGCATCGTAATAAAAAAACTGACGTAAAATGAAAAGTACCGGAAGATTATGGTTATTAGCTGTATGTCTGTTGTTTGGACTGGTCTGCACGCAAGCGCAGGAACAGGAAAAGAAGCAATTGCCTCGTGAAGTTCCCTCACCGGAAAAGGCCGCCCGTAAAATGACGGACCGGATGAAAGAAGAATTGCAACTGACAGACAAGCAATATGACAAGCTGTACAAGCTGAATCTGAAGGAACAACAGGAACATTTTGCAACCATGACTGAAAGAGGAAGCGGCCAGCGTCCTTCAATGGGAGGACGTCCCGGAATGGGCGGCGGTCGCCCACCGATGGATGGTGGAATGGGCCCCGGTATGGGAGGCGGTCGTCCGCCAATGGGAGCTCCAGGCGAACGTCCTATAATGGAAAAGGACAATGTGGAGAAGATGCAGAAAGCTGCTGCCAAGAAGGAAAAGAAAATCAAGAAAATCCTGACGACGGAACAATATGCAAAGTGGCAGGAAATGTGCCAACCACAGGAACTACCCCAACCGCAGGATCATCCTCACAAACCAAATTTGTAGAGACTCTCTCTAAATAGCGTTTTTTCATGTATTATTGACTGTGCCGTTCCACCCCCGTGAGGGGAGGGGACGGTTTTCTTTTTATGGGAATCTTTATCAGATATATTTTTTCTATATCTTTGCATCACTGATAATCTAATATGGAAAACATAACAATGAAATTGTCAACGATCAAAGTGATAAGACTTTTGCAGTTTATTGTCTTATTGCTTAACTCCCCGCTTCATGCACAAGATCACTATGCGTTTACTCCCATCGATTGCAGTGATGGACTTTCGGGTAACAGAGTACGCAATATCATTCAGTTGCGGGATGGGCGTATTGCAATCAATGCTAATGAGATCGTCAGCATCTACGATGGAACTTCTTTTCAATATTTCCATTATAATAAAAGTAACATAATCCCGCTTAATGACTATGGCGGACACCACCGCATTTACGTGAATGAGGACTATATTTATATCAAAGACTGGTATAAATTAATGGCCATTAACATTAATGAAGAACGCTTTGAACAGCATCTGGACGATCTGTTTAAATCTTATGGCGTAAAGGGGGCGTTAGTGAACTTCTTTATAGATGAGGCAGGTAATTATTGGATGCTGACGGATGATGACGTACTGTTGTACAGGGATTATGCCGGGGGAAAGACAGTTGAGTTTCTGAAGGATGTTTCAATGAACGGAGATGAGCGTGACAAACTTCTGGATATTGCGGTAGTAAATCAACAAGTCTTTTTGTTCTACAATTCAAGCCTCATGGTCTGTTATGATCTGGAAACATCCCGGGAATTGTATCGGGAGTATGCATTGGATGAAAAGCAGGATAAGGCTGCTACCCTGTTAGTTGTCCCCCGGGGAAAGTACTTGTACTATTTGATGAATGGACGAAAGACTGAAGCTTTACGGTTCGATATTGAACTGCATAAGTGGGAAGTAATATTAGAGACTGAATATAGGTTGAATGTGCTTTCTGTAGGTAAAGAACACGATATATGGATAACCTGTCAGGCTGGCCTGTGGGTATGTGATGAAAAACTACAAAACAAACAATTTATCCCTACGCTGGAATTTGTAGATGGTAAAGAGATAAAAACGGAAGTCAGCACAGTTTTTAATGATAACCAGGGAGGAACTTGGATCGGGACTTTGGACAGGGGAATATGCTATTACCATCCTAATCGTTTCAAATTTAAAAATGTAGGTAAAGTGTTCTTCCCTAATATCGATCAGAATGGGGAAGTTAGTGTGTCGTGTTTTGTAGAAGATACTTCTGGCGAAATCCTGATAGGTACTCGCCAGGGACTTTTACGGTATTCTCTATCTGAAAGTAAATTGTCTGTTGAGGCAGGATTGCCCCGCAATTTACGGTGTAACGGGTTAACTAAAGATAGCCGGCAGCGGATATGGCTTTCGTCGGTTGAGGCATTATTTTGTATTCAGAATGGAAAGAGCAGAAGTTATCCTGTACGTGATGTGGCGAAGGTATTTGAAGCACCGGATAAGAACCTGTACATCTGTTCATATATAGATGGCCTGTGTCTTTTGAATCCTGATACCGGAGAACTTAAGAAGATAGCAGAAAGTGAAGGACGACAAATCAACTCCGTTTCGCAGATCAGGAATTATAAAGAGGGTATGCTGATAGGAATCTGCAATTTAGGACTGTTTACCTATGATTATAAAAATCAGGTTCTGACGGCACCGGTGTTTAAAGATAAAAAGGCTTGGAGAGATTTTTATGATATCCATCATTATTCTGATTTGTACGTAGATAGCCGTAATCTGATTTGGCTTGCCACACAGGATGGTCTGATAGTCTGGAATCCGAAAAATGAAGAAATCAGGATGTTTTATATGGAGAACGGCTTGGTAAACAATAGTATACAGGCAATATCCGAAGATCGTCACCACGTGATGTGGATTACCACTTCTTATGGAATATCTTGTGTGAATGTAGTTCAGGAAGGAGGAAGAACAGAATACTCTTTCTCTAACTTTAACCATAGTGATGGAGTGATAGAACGGGAATTCCTGGAAAGATCCATATATGTAACGAAGGATGATGTGATTCTGATGGGAGGAATTGATGGTTTCAACGAATTCCGGATTAATAAACTGCCTCCGGTGAAACAGGATATGAAACCTCTTTTCGTGAGCTTTCATCTTTTCGGGAAAAAGGTGGAGATGGATAAGGCTTATGATGGCAATATACTATTGAGCGAGCCTGTAAGCGCAACTCAAAAGATTATCTTGAATTATGACCAGAACTTTGTATCGTTTGATTTCTCTGCACTGAATTATATCAATAAATCACAGACTCACTATCGCTACCGGCTGAAGGGGTTGGATAAGGAGTGGCATGAAATAGTTTCTCCCACAGGGACAGGAACTGCCTCTTATGCCAATCTTCCTTCGGGTACGTATGATCTGGAAGTATATGCGGCAAATAACAGTAAGCAGTGGGGCAGTAGCTGTGCAACTATACAAATCATTGTAAAGGATCCGTATTGGAAAACTCCTTTGGCTTATTTCATTTATTGCCTGTTGATTGCCCTTTCCATATATTGGGCCCTTTCCAGTTATTTGCGAATGAATAAGAGGAAGTTGCAAAAAGCTCAGGAAGAAGAACTGAATCAAATGAAATTCCGCTTCTTTACCAATATAAGCCATGAATTCCGCACACCGCTGACTCTGATCATAACCCCATTGGAATCTCTTATTAAGGAAGTTGGCGACATAGCTCTGAAAAAGAGATTACAATCCATTTACCGTAATTCCAAAGAACTGCTGAACCTCGTCAATCAATTGCTGGACTTCAGGCGTTTGGAGGTTCATGGAGAGAAGCTGTTTCTTGTTAAGGGGAATATAGCGGAGTTTGTATCTTCGATAAAGTCCTCTTTTGATTATCTGGCTCAGGAAAAAGAGATTTCTTTTGAGATAGATGATAAGATTGCAGAAGATTTATATATAAGTTTCGACCGTGAGAAGATACAAAAGGTACTGAATAATCTATTGTCTAATGCATTCAAGTTCACACCGGCAGGAGGTATGGTGACGATAGCTCTCGATACCTGTAAGGAACCGGACGGGGTACAGTATTTCCGTCTTTGCGTGAAAGATACCGGAGCAGGGATTCCACGAAAGAATCTTTCCCATATTTTTGAACGTTTCTATCAGGTGAAAGAGGAGGAAGATAAAATAGGTAGTGGAATTGGTCTTCATCTGGTGAAAGAGTATGTAGAGTTGCATTCCGGAAAGATAGAGGTGGAGAGTGAAGTAAATAAAGGTAGTTTGTTTACTGTATATCTACCTGTGCGTACTGATGTAGAAGTGGATGCGGAGTTACCGGAAGAGGAAGATACTTTCATCGGAGATGAATTGAACCCTGATGCAGAAAGTAACCAGGACCTGCAAATGGATAAAGAGTACACTATACTTCTGGTGGAAGATAACAAAGAATTCCGGCATTACATGTTTGAACTGCTTTCCAAGAAATACAATGTATTGGAAGCTGGTGATGGGGAAGAAGGAGAACGGATTGCCACTACAAAGTTCCCCGATTTGATAATCAGTGATATTATGATGCCGAAAGTGGATGGACTTGAGTTATGTAAACGCATCAAGTCCAATATACAGGTGTCACATATCCCTGTCATATTACTGACTGCCCGTTCTACGGACGAAAGTAAATTGTTCGGGTACGAATCCGGTGCGGATGAATATATATCCAAACCGTTTAATCTGGATATTCTGCTATTGAGAATACAGAAATTGATAAACGAAGAGAAAGCCCGTCAGAAATCTTTTTCACAGGGAATAAATATTAATCCGGGAGAGGTTACCATCACTTCTATTGATGAACAGTTTATAGAGAAGGTCTGCGCATTGATTCAAAAGAATATAGATAATCCCGAATATTCGGTAGAGAAGCTGAGTGCTGATGTTGGAATGGAGCGTACGGTACTATATCGTAAATTGAATGCAATTGCCGGCCAGACTCCTTCTGATTTTATCCGCTCCATCCGTTTGAAGCATGCTGCTCAATTATTGAATAAAGGATATCAGGTAGGTGAAGTGGCTGATATGGTTGGTTTCAATACTCCTAAATATTTCACAAAGTACTTCAAACAGGCGTTTGGGGTGACGCCTTCGCAATATAAGACTAATATGACTGGGGAGAGTTGATTCATAACTATACGGTTATGAATTAAATGGGTACGCGGACGACACGGATAAGGCGGACGAACGCGGATTTAAAAAGCTGCGCTATACTATTATAAATGATAAATTAAAGTCCGCGTTCGTCCGCCTTATCCGTGTCGTCCGCGTATCTATTTATTCATTTCTTTTCCGATTAGTGTAATTAGTCGTATCTTATTGAATGTCGGTTTTTGCCAGTTAACTGGCAAGATTCAGGTAACCCCCTTGCCTACTGTGCATTTTTCCTTTGAAAACAACGAAATGTACCCTAAAAAGCAACGAGCTGACCCCTACTTAGAGCCGTCTTCCCGGTACTTTTGCAATTGAAATAACCGAGTATTAACCCATAAATCAATTGCCATGGAAAATGCACCTTAAAAGTCGTATCATGTTTTTTACCTTTATTTCTAACTTTAATTAATTAACCGTTTTATGAATCATTTAATGCATGAAAAATCATAATCTGTTTTTAACACCAAACTACCGGTATCGTTTACCGGAATTGAATCTTAAGAAGCTAATACTTTCACTGATTGTCCTTCTGAGTTTTGTTCATGTGGCTGCACAGAATAATATAAATATCAGCGGAACTGTTGTGGATGATCAGGGGGAAGCTGTGATAGGAGCCAGTGTAGTTGCTCAGAAAAGTAAGAATGGTACAATAACCGATGTGGAAGGTAATTTTAAACTGTCGGTTCGTTCTAATGATGTACTGACTATCTCTTTTATAGGATATATCACCCAAACAGTTCCGGTGTCCGGCAAAAACAATATTGTTGTGACGCTGAAAGAAAATAGTATGTTGCTGGATGAAGTGGTAGTCACCGGTTTTGGACTTGCCCAAAAGAAGGCTTCTGTTACGGGTGCAATTTCTTCTGTGGGTGCACAAGAATTGGCGCATGCAAAGTCGGTAACGGCTACAGGTGCACTGGTAGGTAAGCTCCCCGGTGTAAATTTCCGTCAGGATAACGGACGTCCGGGGGCCGCTCCCAATATCCAGATCAGAAACATGGGAACGCCCTTAATCATTATTGACGGTGTGCAGAAAGATTCCGGTAACCTGAATAACCTGGATTTTAATGATATCGAATCTGTTTCTGTATTGAAAGATGCTTCGGCGGCTATTTATGGTATGCAGGCTGCTAATGGTGTAGTGGTAATAACTACCAAAAGAGGACAGAAAAACCAAAAGTTGAAGGTCAATGTGAATGGGTATTATGGATGGCAGTTACCTTCCAACTATCCGAAACCTGCTTCGGCGGAAGATTACCTGGCAGCTATTATACAGACCGAAACTATAAATGGAACTCCGAGAACCGTTACGAAAGAAGAATACCAGAAATGGGTGGATAAGGTTGACGAAGACCATACTTCTTTCGACTGGTATAAGTACATTTGGGTGAGTGCGCCGCAGTCTTATGTAAATGCAAATGTATCCGGTGGCACGGAGAAAGTCAGATATTACCTGAGCCTTGGACATATCGATCAGGAAGGAAATATCAGAGGTTTTAATGGTTTCAACAGAACCAATATGCAGTCTAATATCGACATTGATATAACAAACAGGTTCAAAGTCGGTGTAGCAATCAATGGACGCATAGAGACTACCGATAATCCGGGATTGCCGGGTGATGACTATAATCTGCCTATCTATGGAGCTTATAATAACCTGCCGACTAAAAAGCCTTATGCTAATAATAACCCTAAGTATCCGGCAATATCGGCACCTTGGGCACAAGACAGTTTCGGCTGGATGAATTACGAGCATGCAGGGAGATATAAGGATCAGTGGAAGGTCATTCAGATTAACGGTACTGCCGAATATGAAATTCTGAAAGGCCTGAAAGCAAGAGGATTATTCAGCTATTGGCTGGCAAACAGAAGACAGTCGAACCGGGAATACTCTTATAAATTCTATGAGTATGACAAGGAGGGTGATGTCTACAATGTAGTGGAGACGGGTACGGCACGTTATACGGAAAGAAGTATGGAGATGAAAGAAGAACTGACTTCCAATATTCAGTTGTCGTATGAAAATACGTTTGCACTTCATCATGTGAATGCCGTTGTGGGCTTTGAGGCAAAGAAAGGCACTTATCCAAGAATGTATGCATTGGGAAATCCTCCGGCAAACGGAATCCCTTATATCGATAAAACCAGTCTGTCTAATTTTACCGATGGCATTGGTAACCCGCAGACACGTATGGGATATATAGGTCGCTTGAACTATGACTACGCAAATAAGTACATCATAGAATTATCCGGTAGATATGATGGCTCTTACCGGTATAAACGGGGTAAACGTTGGGGATTCTTTCCGTCGGCTTCTATCGGTTACCGGGTTACGGAAGAGAAGTTCTGGCAAGATGTCGATTTCCTGAAAGACAATATCACCAATCTGAAAATCCGTGCTTCGTATGGTGTGTTAGGTGAAGAATTGGGTACGGCCTTAAGTCATATTGTAGGCTATAATTATAATAGTGGTGGTGCTGTGATCGATGGAGGACTGGTTACAGGCAGTACTGTTACAGGATTGGCTACCGATAATATTACATGGGGTAAATCCAAGATACTGAATATCGGTATTGACCTGGGGTTCCTGGATAATCGCCTGAATGCTTCTTTTGACTATTTCAACAGAGATCAGACCGGATTGCTGGCAAGCCGTTATGATGTGCAGATTCCGGAAGAAGTGGGATTCTCACTGCCTCAGGAAAACCTGAACTCTAATTATGCCAGGGGATTCGACGCCTCTGTGAATTGGAGAGACCGCATCGGAGATGTGAATTATACGGTAGGAGGTAACGTTACTTATTCACGCTGGTATGTGGGAGACCGGTACAAGCCCAGATTCTCCAGTGAATGGCAGAAGTTCCGTTATCAGGCAGGAAATATAAAGGGACGTTATACGGATGTGGAGTTCTCACTCGTCTCGGATGGACAATTCCAGAGTTGGGAGGAGATTGCAAACCATCCTGTTGACCAAGACCATCAGGGAAATATTACGTTGAAACCGGGTGATGCCAAATATAAGGATATGAATGGTGACGGTTTGATTAATGATGCCGACTGGCGTCCGATAGGCTATCGTAAAGGAGGAACACCGTGGGTGAACTTTGCATTTAATCTGGCTCTGGACTGGAAGGGAATTGATTTCCGTGCAGATTTTGTTGGAGCAACAGCCTATACATATGTTCAACAGGGATTTCTGAGATATTTCGATCCTAATAAGAATCTCTCTCAATACCTTTGGGATAACTCAACCAGGCTTGTGGATATCTGGGATGCTGATAGTGGTTTTAATATCGGCAAATACCCGTTGGCTCTACGTACCCGGAATAACAGTGACTGCACACATTGGCCCAGTGATTTCTGGTATACCAATATGACTTATCTGAAGATGAGAAATGTGGAGATAGGTTATACTCTACCTCAAAAGTGGACTTCGAAAGTCGGAATTTCCCGTTGCCGTTTCTATGTTTCAGGGCAAAACCTGTTCTCTCTGAAGAATATTGATATTGATATCGATCCTGAAATTACGGCGGAGAACGGTATGGCCTATCCGAATATGAAAGTAGTGAACTTTGGTTTTTCCGTTGATTTTTAATTACCTTTATACGCATCAAGATGACAAAAATAAAATTGATAATCATATCCGCCCTTTTCTTAATGGGGGCTGCTGGTTGTTCGGAATCCTTTTTGGATCAGGAACCTGAAAATGTGATACCTGAGAGCATGATTTATGAAGATAAGGAGCTTGTATTATCTGTACTTTCGAATTTGTATGGCAAAGTAAACTGGGGACAGAATAATGGAGATTATGGAAGTTACGACCAGTTGGACGAAGCTAATAAATGCTATGGAAGTCCGTGGGTGATATTTACGGAGTATGACCGGAACTCGTGGAGAGTACGTGATTATGACTTTGTACGCCGGGTAAACTTGTTTTTACAGGGTGTCAGAGGCAGTAGTGCACTTCAGGAAAGTGAGAAAAAGGCTTTTGAGGGAGAGGCTCGTTTCCTGCGTGCCTGGCATTATTTCCACATGGCCCGTACTTTGGGTGGAATGCCGCTTGTTGGAGACCAGGTGTTTAATTATGAATCGGGAATAGATGTGGAAACCTACCAGGTGCCACGTTCCACAGAGGCGGGAATCTATGATTATGTAATCAGTGAATGTGATGAAATAGCCCGCCAGCTGACCGAACAAACGACTATAAATTCTGCCCGGGCCAATAAATGGGCGGCTTTAATGTTGAAAGCACGTGCTGCCGTGTATGCAGGTTCCATTGCAAATTATGGTAATAAGATTACTCCGACTCTGAAGACGGATAATGGAGAAGTCGGTATTCCGGCTGATTTGGCTACTAAATACTATGAGACTGCATTGGCTGCTGCTGAGGAAGTAATAGAGAACAGCCCTTATGAGTTGCAGATTTCTGATCCTCAGGATTTGGGATTGAGCTTTTATAAGGCTGTATGCCAGAAATCGAATAATAAAGAAGTTATTTGGGCTTTGGATAGATCTGTGACGGATAAGGTGACGACTAACTTCACAGCCTGGTGTATGCCTTTCTCTTTGAAAGATGGAATACAGGGAAATGCTCTGGGAGCACTTCTCAATTTAGTGGAATCTTTTGAAAACAGGGATGGAAGCAACTCCGAGATAAAGACGCATGATGATAATGGTAACTTTGTGTTCTATGATAATCCGGAAGAGCCTTTCGAAATGAAGGATGCCCGATTGTGGGGAACTGTGATATGGCCTAATGCACTTTATAGAAGTGAACCGGTAACTCTACAAGCAGGTTTGTTGATTAAGGATACAGAGAATCCGAGCCAATGGAAAACAAAGATCAGTTCTTTAGGTGCAACCACTGAAGACGGGCAGCTAATCACTGCACTGGACGGGCCATTGGCAACGGCAGGCGACAGGTTTAATAAGACCGGTTTCTTGGTACGCAAATTCCTGGATGAAGCTGCCAATGCAGGCTCGGATACGCAGAATAGTGAGATGTGGTATCCCCGTTTTCGCTTCGCAGAGGCTTTGCTGATTGCAGCGGAAGCAGCTTATGAATTAGGGGGAACAAACAAGGTGAAGGCCGTAGAATATATAAACAGAGTTCGTGCCCGGGGTGGAATTAAAGAATTGACGGAATCTACGATCACTTTTGAGCACATAGTGAACGAGTATAGGGTTGAGTTTGCTTTTGAAGATCATCGTTGGTGGGACTTGAGACGTTGGAGGCTTGCCCATACTATATGGAATGGGGTTATTGACAGCCCGACTGCACAGATGTATTCCCTTTTCCCCTATAAGGTGTATGCGCCCGGTTCGCCATATGATGGTAAGTGGGCTTTCGAGAAAAGCAGATCTTATATGGCGCCGAATGCGAGAAACTTCACCATGCGGTGTTACTACGGTTCGATTGATGATGGCTGGATTAATAAGAATCCGAAGCTGGTTAAGAATCCATTACAATAATATAGTAACTAACGATTAGATTAAATAAAATGAAGAATATCAATAGCCTTATATTAATCCTTGGCTTGTTTCTGGTAACCGGTTGCGAGCTGGATAACTTTGATGAACCTAAAAGTGAGTTTAAGGGCAGGTTTGTCTATGAAGGTGAAGCACTACAATTAAGAGGGACTGCCTATGACAATGATTGTATGATGTATGCCTATCAGGAAGGACCTGAGTATGAAGATCGGGGAGCCATCAATTTGTTTGTTAACTCTGATGGAGAATTTAATTCTTTGATGTATGACGGCTTCTATAAGATTGTGTTGAGGCAGGACAGAGGTCCGTGGATTCCCCGACAGGACACGATTGAAGTAAACATTAAAGGTAATCAGATATTGGATGTTGAAGTTACTCCTTATTTTCTTATCAAGGATACTGAGATTGATTTCCAGAATAAGGTGGTAAAAGTGAAATGCAAGATAAATCAGGTGGTTGAGACTGCTTCCATTGACAGGGCGGTGATCTATATATCCAAAACAAAGCTGGTGGATAATGTTGCGAAGATAGCGGAGAAGTCATTCACCAATCTGAATCCGGGTGAACATGAATTTACTTTCGACTTGAGTGATAATGGAGTGACTGATGCTGCTAAGTTTTTATATGCAAGAGTCGGGGTTAAGGCACGGCAAGGAAATGATTATATATTTTCTGAGGTGACTCAACTGAGATAGATTATTTTCATTAGGTTATTCATAATATAAACAAGTAAAAAAGAAATTATGAACATGAAGTTTTATTTAAAAATCAGTAGTATGCTGGTGGCTGCGGCTTTCTTGTCGACCTTGCCTGTCGAGGCCCAGACTTTCCGGCAAACCAAGCAGGGAATAACGGGTACTACGCAGGGAATGGATATTGAGATCCAATTCGTCAGCCCTGAAATTGTACGTGTAGTGAAGGCACCCGAAGGACGTAGTTTTACAAAGAAAAGCCTTTCTGTGGTTAAAAGCCCTGAAAGCATGTCTGTAACGACCGAGAAGAAAGGAGAAACCGTTTCCCTGAAAAGTAATGCTGTACGCGTTGATTTCAATGTGGAGACCGGACGGATTTCTTTCTTTGACAAGCAAGGAAAGGCATTGTTTACCGAGAAAGATTATGGTGCTCAGTTTACTCCGTTCAATGATGCGGGGAATCAGACTTTTAGTGTACGTCAGGCCTTTTTGCTGGACAAGGATGAGGCTATCTATGGTCTGGGACAGCAACAGGTTGATGACCTGAATCAGCGCAATCATAAACATTTCATGCGTCAGCGTGCATTGCATGCCAGTGTTCCAATCATTCAGTCGACGAAGGGGTATGGAATGTTCTGGGATAATTATTCTCCGACCACTTATACAGATAATCCGCAGGAGATGTCCTTTGATTCGGAAGTGGGAGAATGTATGGACTATTATTTCATGTATGGCGGTAACGCCGATGGTGTGATAGCGCAAATACGTGACTTAACAGGGCAAGCGCCTATGTATCCGTTGTGGACATTCGGTTTCTGGCAATCGCGTGAGCGTTACAAATCACAACAGGAAACAATGGAAGTTGTAGATAAATACCGTGAACTGGGGGTACCTTTAGACGGGATTATTCAGGACTGGCAATATTGGGGACCGAACTCTAACTGGAACTCTATGAATTTTGATAATCCGGAGTTCCCTGATCCTCAGAAGATGATCGATCACGTGAAGAAGAAAAATGCAAAGATTATGATCTCCATTTGGGCTTCATTCGGGCCGGATACGAATCCTTATAAGGACTTGGAGAAAATCAATGCCCTGTTCAACTTCAAGACATGGCCTGCAGACGGGGGAGTGAAAGCTTATGATGCTTATAATGAAAAAGCACGCGATATTTATTGGGAGCACTTGAATAAAGGTCTGTTCAGTAAAGGAATTGATGCCTGGTGGACAGATTCGACTGAACCTGACCATCTGGATGTTCAGGAAAGAGATTTCGATATTCCGACAGCGATGGGAACTTATCGTAGCGTAGTAAATGCTTTCCCGTTGATGAGTAACAAGGGAGTTTATGAGCATCAGCGTGCCGTAACCTCTGATAAACGCGTGTATCTGCTGACTCGTTGTGCATTTGCCGGACAACAGCGTTATGCGGCGAATACCTGGTCGGGTGATGTAATGTGTAATTGGGAAACATTCCGTAAGCAGATTCCTACAGGTTTGAACTTCTCTCTATCGGGAATACCTTACTGGAATACGGATATAGGTGGGTTCTTTAACTGGCCTTATCATGGTGGAGCTGAAAATAAAGCTTATCATGAACTGTATACCCGCTGGTTTCAATATGGTACATTCCTGCCCATGCAGCGTTCGCATGGAAGTGGTGTGAAAAAGGAAATCTACAATCTGGGCAAAAAGGGTGACTGGGTATATGATTCGGAAGAGAAATACATAAACCTGCGCTATGCATTGCTGCCGTATCTGTATTCAACAGGATGGCAGGTGACTGATAATGCAGGTTCTTTCCTCCGTGCCTTGTTCATGGACTTCAACGAAGATCAGAAAGTACACACTATCAGTAATCAGTATATGTTCGGAAAGGCATTTCTTGTGACTCCTGTAACCAGGAATATGTATGTATTCTCTGATAAGGAACAGTGGAAAGATCCGTATGAGGATTTTAGCAAGACAGGAACACAGGATGTTTATCTTCCTAAGGGAACCAAATGGTTTGACTTTTGGACGGGAGAAACATTGAATGGCGGACAGGTGGTTACCAAAGAGGTTCCTATCGATATTATTCCATTATATGTACGTGCAGGTTCCATTGTTCCTTTTGGGCCGAAAGTACAGTATTCTACGGAGAAGAAATGGAATAATCTGGAGATACGCATTTATCCCGGAGCTGATGGCGAATTTGTGCTGTATGAAGATGAAAACGATAATTATAACTATGAGAAAGGTGCTTATTCAACCATTAAGTTTACTTGGGATGATGCAAACCGGACGTTGAATATCGCAGATCGGGAAGGTACTTTCCCCGGTATGTTGAAATCACGTAAGTTCAATATCGTTGTGGTGGATAAGGAGAATGGAACAGGGAGTGTTCAGTCGACGAAATTCACGAAATCGGTTTCATATGGTGGGAAGAAGAAATCGGTTAAATTGTAATTTTAGTATATGGTATCCTTATCTTGAGAATGTTATATAGGGATCATTTATAAAATATGGAGATGTGGTTTTGGCCGCATCTCCATATTCTTTTATTTAATTTTAGAAATTTAGATTACTCATAGATTGACTTCTTTACTTCCTTTGTCCGGTTTACATTATGGAGCACTTGTTTTATCTGCTTAAATGCAACCTCTTCTTGTGGATTGAACTTATCACTTTCCATATATTTCAGGAGGCTATAGCGTAATTGACGGGCTACAGGTCGGGTATTGAGATTCTTTGCCAGGTCTGAGCTACATACTAATAGCTTTCCGTCTCCTGCTTTTACCTCGAATAGTAAACCTAAGTTTCTGTTTTTATAGAAGTTATCTACCATTCTGACAATCGGTTGCATATTGTTCTTTAAACTGTCGAGTTCCATGGTTGTAGCATTCTTGCAAATATCCCACCATTGCCAGTTACTGTGCATTTCAGTTGGAAAGTCGGCTAATGCCGGATGGGCGGGATCGCAAAGAATTCCCATTGTTCCCGGTTGGTTAGGGAAGTGCACAGGACTCCAGAATACTTGTACGAATTTGCCTTCCAGCCCATTAATTTCCTCTTTTTCCGGGTTTAGCAATACCTTTTTCCCTTGACTTAATGCTTTCTCTGCATCGGCAAAGCTACGGGTGTAAAAGATTTCCTTACCAACTTCCGGTACTTCCTGAGGATATACCCAAACATTCCAGGAGTTTTGATACTGGGTTCCTGTAAAACGGATGGATAAAGTTAATTGGTCGGCAACGGATATGGATTCCAGAGGAACAGAGATGCTTCCCAGATTAAATGCATTCCCCACAGGTATTTCTTGTTTATCCAGATTGCCTTGTGCAATGACCGTTCCTTTTGAATCACTTAATCTCCATTCCGGTTGAATATCACTCAGGACTTTATCGCTGAAGTTTGCAGCTTCAAACTGAGCTTTAAAGGTTTCATTATTTACATAGGTAGCTTTCTCAAAGCGTGCTAACGGTACTACCGGAGAACAGAAATTCCGGAATTCTTCAGGAGTGATTAAACCTTTGCTCTCCCAGAATGCATCGATAATTCCAACGAGTGCAGTGCCCTGTCCGGGGAAGTCATGCAGGTCCAATAGTTGGAAACCACTGAATCCAGGAGTCTTTAGTGCTCGTTCTATTTCCTCTTTATATAAAATAGTTGCCAGTTTGCCACTTGCCATCAGGTTGCCTTCTGCCAGATGGAGCCGTCCTTTCTTTTTAAGGTCTGCAGCTACAGCTTTGAAGTTTAATGGCATCAGATTACCTGTGTATTTATCAATTTCTTTTAGATTGGGGAATACACTGTATTGTCCGATTTCGTGGGTAATAAGTGGGGCAGGCAAACCCTCTATAGCACTGGAAAAGTCTTTATTGAAACTTGCAGGCTGATCGTCGAAAATTCCTTGTCCGCGTACCCAGCCGTTTTTAGTCCACTGTGTAACCCAGAAGTCGTCATTGGGTTCGGGCCAACTGCCATGTCCTGGTTCAAAGGTAAATGTAGTAGTCATATACAAATGACGGCTATCCTGCTGTTTAATGGTGGTGAGTAATTTATCCATGACACTAAAATCTCCTTGTAGTTCATTACCCAGACTCCAGAAACAGAATGATGGATGATTACCATATTCTTTCATGATGTGAGCAGCTTCGTTGTACAGAAAATCAACAGTGCCTTTATCTTCACCTATATTGAGTGTCCATAGAGGCAATTCAACCTGAAGGTAGAATCCCATTCTATCAGCTACGCTGAAAGCTGCTTCCGGGGGACACCAGGAGTGGAAGCGCAGGTGGTTCATGCCATAATCACGGGCTGCACTGAATACTTTTTCCCAACCGGCTTCGTCCATCGGTGGATATCCCTTTAGGGGAAAAATGCAACACTCCAGTGTTCCCCTGAGGAAGAGTCTTCTGTTATTAATCTGTAGGAGAGCATTTTGGTTCGTCAGTTTTCTCATACCGAATGTTTCACATTTCGAATCAGTCATGCCTTCCGTTTCAAGAGTTGCGGTTGCTTCGTAGATATTAGGGTTGAATTCATCCCACAACATTGGGTTGTTAATGGGATAAGTGAATGTTATTTCAGCGTTGTTAACCTGTACCTCTTTATCTGCCAGCTTATTTCCTTTGGGGTCTTTGACAGCGAACAGGAGTTTACCGGATACCGGGGATGAACCGTTACTTCCGATTTTTACACTGACATTGACCGTTTGGTTATCGATATCGGGTGTTAAGCGCAATTCCTCAATCTGTACCTTATCTTTTGCTGTCAATGCTATTTTTCCCAAAATGCCATTCCACATAGTCTGGGTATCGTTCGTATAAGCATGTGCAAGGTTTTTGACTGATATATCATGCTGTCTCCGGTTATCGATGCGTATAACGATTTTGTTATTCTCTCCTGGAACAAGATACTTACTCAAGTTGAAGTAATGAGGAGTGGTAAGACTTTCATTGAATCCTTCTACTTTAGTACCATTGATCCATACTTGCGAATTCCATATCACGCGTTCAAGGGTAAGGAAGACATCTTTTTCGTTCCATTCTGCCGGAATGAAGCATTCTTTCTTGTACCAGGCGGGACCGAGATAGTCGAATTTGCGTTTCAAATTTAAGAATATCTCCTTGTCCATGGTAGGCTCGAGGGTACATGGAGTTCCATAGCCGGCATCACTAAGTGTTCCGGGGAGGGTGATCTTATCTGGAAACGATTCCATATACCATTTTCCTGAAATGCCTTTATCCATACTGTCCAATGCTACTTCCCATTCTCCGGAAAGATCAATCTCGCGTGCTACCTGTTTACACGAGGTTATTAATAGGGCTATGATGCCCCAGGCGATTAAAACTCTATTTATTCTCATAATGTAAATTTAAAGTATTTATTCCACTTCTCCAATATAAGTCACGATAGATTTAGCAGGGATGACTATATTATCTACAGCAACTTCTTTACCTTTCTCCAGGTTTGACCCCTCGGAGGTAATATAAGGAATCAGACTTTGATTTTTTATTTGTCCGTCAATATCGAGTTGATATGTACGTTCATTTTCATTCGCATTGATGGCTACAATTACAAGTTTCTTGGTTGCTGCATCTTTGTATGCACTGATCATAACATCTGTTGCTGCCTGTACCGGGTTTTGATTTTCAACTTCTATCCTTTTCATACCCGGACGTATAAAGCGTGAATAGTTTCCCAATGCCCACATCAATTTAGAAGGGCGGGCATATCCGTCTTTCTTGCAATATTCCGGGCTTTGTGAGCCGGTACTGTTACCATCGTCCAGATAGATGAGTCCGTCTTTGTAGTCGGCTCGCGTAAGAGAAGTCCACCATTGCCAGGATGATGCGTTTGCAACCGCCAGGTCGTTATGGATAATACGGGCTACAAAAATGGCAGTCTTCATTCCTAAATCGCGTTGGCCGCCACCTCCGCCGGGAATTTCACCCTCACCGGGATTCTCAAGAACGCAATACTCTGTTTGCCAATATTTAAGACCAGGGTATTGTTTGACTTTTGCGTTTAATTTCTGGCGATATTGTACCTGATCGTTGGCAGGCCAGACAGAGAAATAGCTGTGTCCGGTTATTACATTCTCCACATTCGGCAGTGAAGCGATAGATAGGGGTGATGAGGTTTTCCAGAATTCATCTATCTGATTGTCGCGTGTTTCGTCATTCACATTTTCGTATAAATAATTAATGGCGGCTGCTTCTCCCAGTGCTATTTTAGTTGTAAGTCCGCGGTTGTGCAATCTTTCAGATAACAATGAGGTAAGTTGATATACTTCTTCATTGGTAGCGGGGGTACCTTCCTGGCTTGCCTTCCCGTTATTGCCGGCCATCCAGTCCCATTGAGGTTCATTTACCGGACTTAAATAGTTGAAGGTAATTCCTTCATTTTTCTGCAGATTATCAATACAATCAACTAAGAAATCTGCATAGGCAGGCATCATATCTTCTTTGATATTCATTTTTTGCTTCTGAGATGAGAACGCTTTTCCGTTTAATGTCATATGGACTGGTGCACTGATTGTAAAAGCCAGATATTTTTCAACTCCCCGTTGGCGGGCAGCTTGCAAAAACCATCTTTGTCCTTCTTGCTTCTGCCAGTTGTATGTGCCATCGGCAGCCTGGAAACATTCGGCACGGCGCCATTCATCGGAAATGTCACTTTCTGGTCCTTGTTCCATACTGCCTGCACCCAGATAAAATCTCCAGATAGATAATCCTATTCCTTTGGGGTTGCCTTTTTCGTCTACTTCTTTGCTAAACAGTAAATCGGCTATGGCATTCTTTTTTGCTTCCGGCCAGTATTTACCTACCATTTGACAGCGCCAGGCATCCGATGCGCCGAAACCGTCAATGGTTTGTTGTTCCTGATTCAACTTAATGGTCATTGTTCTCGTATCGGAATAGACTGGCGGGGGAGGTGTTTCTAACTTTGAAGCACATGATGCAAATGCGAATGTAGCACCTAATATAATTTCAATGATGTTGATTCTATATTTCATTCTTATAATCTATTAATGTTTTATCCGAAAGTTATATGATCATAGTGATCAGATGTGTTTCGGATGAAACGATTCTACATAATTAATAATTCGGATTCTGTGTAATCTTGCCGAAGCTACGGTCTATTTCTGATTGTGGGATCGGCCATAACAAGTGTTTGTTTGGATCGAAATTGATGCCTTTATCTTGCAATTCCTTTTTATTGGTAGTCTCATAATCGTCTGATGACTGTACCGTGTTATACAAAACAAAACTACCATTAGGTCCCATCAAGCCATTAATGACTGGCTTGTTGGTTGCCGGGTCTATTTGTCTTCTTATGTCGAACAAGCGTAATCCTTCAAAAGCAAGTTCCATGCGGCGTTCTTTCCAGATAGCATATAGAATGTCTGTTCCTGATATTGTTCCTTTCTTGGGGGCAAGTTTTACTCTGGCTCGTATGAAATCTATATCATCCATAGCTTCTGTGAGTTTATTCAAATGGTAAGCAGCTTCAGCTCTGGTAAGGTACATCTCTGCTAAACGTATGATAGGAGTGTTAAGAGGAGCGTTCATTCTTTTATCTACCAATATTCTTCTTGTAGCAATCGGGAGATAATATTTACGAATAATGCGACCAGACTTATTTTGGGCAAGATCGAAGATGTGAGTTGGATTTAACTCTTCGTCACCGTAAGCGGCCTCTCCACATCTTGTAATAGTGCTGCGACGTCTGATATCATCACCTTCGGACAAATAGCAATTCTCTAAATTGCTGGTAGGTGTACACCATCCCCAACCATCCATGACATCATCTGTACTGTTGCTGGGGAAGTTCTCTTTCTTTTCTCCACGTGCTCCGGTAAATGTACAAAGTTGGTTACCTAATTGTTTGTCAGAGTCAGTGCCCGTTTGTGATTCGATAATAGACTCTACTCCATTATGATTGTTCACGCTCCATATATCTACGAAATTAGGTTCAAGCTTGTGTCCGCTATTTACGATGGTGGTGTCTGCATAATGATAAGCTTCTTCCCATTTTCCCTGATAAAGGTTAACACGTGCCAACAAAGCAGTGCATGCCCATTTACTGGCTCTTCCTTTATCTGAGTCACCATATGACGTTTTTACTTTTAATAAAGCTGTTTTCAGGTCACTTTCAATTTGTTGATAGATTCTTTCTTTGCTGTCACGTTCCTTATCCATTTCACTAGATGACAGAACATTGAGAATTAGTGGAACATCTCCGAAATTAGAAACCAAGTCTAAGTAATTGTATGCACGCAAGAACAAGGCTTCACCTATATATTGTTCTCTTTGCCCTTCGGATATGGGTGAATTGGGGATGGAATTGATTGCAATGTTACATCCCATTATATTCTCATAGCGTATTTTATACAGAGAAGTAAGATATCCCATTCTGTTGGGAGTTATCAGATATTGGGCAGCAGGTTCGAAATCTGCTGCACTTTGTCCGGTGTTTCCCATCCAGGCATCATCGGTGGCAGTTTCATTAGCCAGCCTGGCGGCAACTATCTGATTCCAGTCATAATGCATGAAGGCACGTTTATATAAGTCGTTTACAAATTCCTGACACTCTCCATCTGTTATGAAATAGTTGTCCAGGTTTTGGGTTCCTCTCTCATCATGCTCGATAAAGTCTTCACAGGAAAAAAGTCCTAATGATACTGTTATGATTGCCAATATTATTTTTTTCATAATTGTTCTCTTTTATTAGTTAGAAAGTGATGTTTACTCCTGCTGCATACATTCTTTGTACAGGATAATTCCATCCGCCGAAACCAAAACTTAGTACATCACCGGATACCTCAGGTTCTACGCCCTTATAGCCGGTCAACGTAAACAGGTTTTGTGCAGATACATACAGACGTAATTTTGTGAGCCCGGGAATTTTCTTGAAAGTATATCCCAATTGAAGGTTTTTCAGACGGAGGAATGAACCATCTTCGATATAGAATGACGAGAATTTAGAGAAATTCTGGTTGTTATCTGTAGTTGACAGACGTGGAATATCGTTTGATGTTCCTTCACCATGCCATGCTTCATTAAGCAAACCGCTTAATTTATTAGTTTTTCCTACTGCATTGTTGAGCTCATCCTTATTCTGATTCACAAGATCGTTACCTATGCTGGCATAGAAATTGGCAGCCAAATCGAAGTTCTTATAACTGAAGTTCAGATTCAATCCCATTGTGGCATCAGCCCATGGCGAACCAATTTTAGTGCGGTCATCAGCATTTAAAACACCGTCTCCATTGACATCAAGGAATCGGATATCTCCTTCTACTGCATAAGGTTGCAGGAATTCTCCCTTGTTATTGGTATGTCTGTTGAGTTCTGTTTTATTCTGGAAGATTCCATCAGCTTTGTATCCATAGAAGAACCCCGGTTCTTCTCCTTCAATGGTCATTGTCTTTTCGCCGTTTCCATATAATGGTTCTTTATCACCTGTCAACTCGGTCATTTTTACATTGAACGTAGTCAGAGTGAAGTTTGCTCCCCATTGGAAATCACCGATTTTATCATTATAACCAATGCTTACCTCGAAGCCTTTACTACGCATTGATCCCACATTGGTCCAGATTTTTGCATCGCTGGGGTATCCGGAATAACTGGGATAAGCTTTTTGGAAAAGCATATCTTTAGTGTTCTTTACGTAGTATTCCAGTGAACCACTCAGTTTACCTTTAAATAAACTGAAGTCAATGCCAGCATTGATATCTTCCACTGTTTCCCAACGAATGTCTTCATTTTTAATGGCACTCGGATAGGTGGTATTAACTGTATTATCACCGAATACATAATAATTTTGTCCCAGTTTGGACATGTATACACTTGATGGAAGATTTTGATTACCTACACGTCCCCAACCTACTCTTACTTTCAGGTCATTGATGATTTCTGCAGTACTGCTCATGAACGGTTCGCTGGATACACGCCATGCAAGGGATGCGGACGGGAATGATGCCCATTTATTTTTCTTCATGAACTTGGAAGAACCGTCTATACGATAGGTTGCTGTAAGATAATACTTGTTATCGTAATTATAGGTAATTCTCCCTAAATAGGACATAACGGAATTTGTATAAGAGCTACCACCGGTTTTCGGGTTTAATGTACCGGCATCCAGTTCTTGTAGGCTATCGGAGTTATTAGGAATCTTTTCCTGGCTTCCCGAAAGTGATGTTCCATTCCATTCTTCAAGTGTATTACCTACCATAAAACTTACATTATGTTTTTCTACAAATGTTTTCAGGTAAGTCAATGTGTTCTGTAAACTCCAGTTACGATACATCGGTTGGCTACGTTCTACTTTATTGTTTGTTTGGAACTCATGGGCCGGGTCAATTACAAAATCAGGGGAGAACTTATCGGTAATACGTGAATCCAGTTCAATGGAGAATTGGGAACGGAAGATAAGGTCTTTTATAGGTTTAATCTGCAGATAAGCAGAAGATGACAAAGCATAGCTCTTATTACTCTCTTTCCATCTTTTTACAGTAGCTACAGGGTTCCATACATAGGATGGAGAACGGGCGTATATACTATATTCATTTTCTTCTCCTGTCAATTCTTCAGCAGGCTTATAGATTGGAGTGATAGGGTCTACACGATCAAAGTCGGCCCAGTTTGTCGGGTTACCCCATGATTCGTAACGTGGATTCAGCATAAAGCCGGCAGACACAACTTTATTAAAGATGTAGTCGTTCGTGAAACGAGAAGTAAATCTCTTATATCCTCCTTTATCATAGAAAGAATCCTGACTGTAGTAGTTTAAACTTACGGCATATTTATTCTTCTCAGTTCCGCCTTGTACACCGAGGCTGATATTCATTTGCGGAGAATATTTACGGATACCTGCTCCCCACCAATCAGTGGTTTTGCCTGTGTAATCTGCTGGATTATCGAATTCCTTGGGGTAGCCTGCATTTTCGGCTGCCTTGTTTAATATCTCAGCATATTCCACTGCATTGGCCATATTATACGGGTTTTTCATCTCTTGTACTCCGTAGTTCATATCCAGGTAAAAAGCTGGTTTTCCTTCCACGCCTTTACGGGTGGTAATCATAATAACTCCGTTAGATGCACGGCTACCGTAAATAGCACTGGCAGAAGCGTCTTTTAGTATTTCCATACTCTCGATTTCGTTCGGATTAAGGAAGTTAATTCCTCCACTCATCGGCACCCCGTCCACTACATAAAGGGGATCGGTGGTAAGGTTGATGGTAGAGATACCTCTGATGAGAACTTTCGGTTGCCCACCCGGATTTCCTGCTCCGATGATTTGTATTCCGGCAACCTTTCCCTGAAGACTTTCAGTAGCATTACTGACATTCATACTCCTTACATCACTACCTTTGACGGAACTGATAGAGCTTGTCAGATCACTTTTCTTCACGGTACCAAAGCCTACTACCACGACTTCTTCCAATGCTTCTGCATCTTCTACTAATGTGACGTTAATGGTACTTCTTTGCCCAACTTTCTGGGTTACCGTTTTGTATGAGATATATGAGAATGTGAGTTCAGAGTTACTATTGGCAACCGTAATAGTGTATGTTCCGTTTATGTCGGTAATAACCCCGTTGGTGGTTCCTTTCTCTACAATATTAACTCCTACCAAAGGTTCGCTGAGTGCATCGACAACAGTACCTTGTACTTTTATTTGTCCTTTTGCCGCAAGGCACGATAATGACAAAAATATGATTGATATTAGAATGTTCTTCATTTTAGTATGCTTTTAAATATTATTCTTTCACTAAGGTAGCACGTTCTAATTCGGTATCCATTATGAATTTATAAGTGCCTTCTGCTCCTTTATATGAGAAGTTTGCTCCGCCGAGTAATACGGTTATTCCATTTTCATCCAGACGCCAGAAAGGACTTCCCCATCCTGGTGATGTGATAGTTATTGCTACATCGCCTCCGGTCAGTGTCAGTGTTCTTCCCAGTTGATATGGGTTATCCGGGTTTGCGGATAATAACAAGTCTGTATTATTGGGGTCCCAGTCACCTAATGCCATACCATTACCGCAAATGGTGATGCGGGCAGGATCATATACAGTGGATGTCGGAGTGTATTGAGTTGCTGTGTAGCTCATTGTAGATACATCAACAGATATTTCATAATATCCTTTTTGGGGAAGTATAACCGGTTGGGCTGAGGTGCTGTTTTCCAGTTTACCTTCTTCCGGTGAACCAAAACAATGAGGTTCGAATGAAGTTTCTTGTCCAAGGAAATAGATCTCCTTATTGTCACGGTCTGCATAATATTTGAATGTAAATATGCCATCTTTTTTCTTGTGATAGTACATCGGAACTCCGAATATATCTTCTGTAAGATCCGTACTAACAGGTACATCCGCAAGATACATTTCGGTCAAACCGTCAGCAACACTAAATTTGATGCTCTGGCTTTTCTTATTAGGCTCAATAAAGTTATCTACAGTTGTAATGATGATTTCATAGGATTTCAAGTCAGATGGAATTGCAAAAGTCTTTTCAAAGGTGTATTCTTTCTGACCACCGACTTTGATCTTCTCATTGATTTTAAGATCGTCTACGGTGACTATCACAGAATCAATTCCGGTGACGTCTGTTACATTAAAAGAGATGTCAAGCTGCATGTCTTCACTTTGGAAAATAACACTTCCATCAGTCGGTTTTACGTTACTGAGGCTGGGTGCATTAAAGTCACCGTCAAGGTGTAGTGTCAGCTCTTTGGTGACACTGTTGCCTGATACGTCTGTCAATAATAAGTTGACTTTGAATGTATCTGTGCCTTTGGTGTCGGCAGGTGCAAGAAATTCATAAGCTAATTCATATTCTGTAACCAGTTCGTTTGTTGGAAATGTGATCTCTTTATCCAGATAGAATTCAGGAATACTGATTTGCAAACATTTCAACCCTAAATCGTCTTTCAGGTCTGCCTTGATTACAAATTTCCGGTTGGGAAGCGAATACAGCTCATTTCTTTTTACTACTATTTCAGGTGCAGCAGAGTCGGGGTACGATGATTCATTATCGTCCTTGCATCCTACTAGTAGCAGAAGCATAATTGATACAAATAGTAAATAGTTCTGTTTCATGGCTTATAGATTATTGTTAACATAATAATTCAAGATACTTAGATGTACTCTTTTGGAGTATTTATGATATTATCGGACTTACCGTAGAGGAGAAAAAAAGATTCTCCTCTATCGGTATTAGCCCTACTCCCTGAAAACTTGCTTGTTAATATCAAGCTCTTTTACCAATGAATAATATTTTTCTGCAAGTTCCTTCTGACCTAATCCGCTGTAACCTAATGCCATTACGTAATAGCAGTGTATTTTGTTACGGATATTCAGATTGTCTTCCCATATGGCAAGTTCCGGCAATGATACTGCGAAATAATCAATTTTACAGTCATCGAAGAGGTGCTTTTTACCATGGTCGATTAACTTGTTGAAGCGGCTTTTGGCTTTATTCTCTTCTCCTAATGCTCTCCAAGCAAGTCCTTGATAGAATATCTTGTCAGGTTGCTGGTCATTATAGTAGAATGCTTGCTGAGGTTCTGTGGAACCTTGGGTTGCTTTCATTAAATACTTGGTTGACTCGGCATCATTACCCAGCTTCTGATAAGCTATTCCTTTGTAATAATCGACTTCATTTTCTTCAGCATTACTCAGTTTACCTTCTCCCAAGTTATGCGGATAGAATTCTGTCTCTTTTAAAAGTGAAACAACCTCTGAATATCGATTCTCCTTAATCGCCTTTTTAGCTAATTCTACCCGACAGAGTATGTATTGCCCTGTCACTTTGCCTTCACCACCTTCCCATGGGTGGAATTTTCGATTGGATATCAGATCTTTTGCTTTTTCATAATCGCCTAAAAGATTGTAGAGTGTTATCCGTTCGATACATAAGTCGTCTCGTTGTTCCACCAGATCCAGATGTTCTTCCAGGAGTGCCAGACGTTCTGCATGTGCCCTTCCCATCTTCTTATATAACTGGTCCAGTTCCATAAATATGCGGGAGTCTGTTTTATCCAGTTCGAAAGCCTTTTCCAATAGCTGGCGTGCTTCTTCTTTCTTATTCCTTTTATTGTAATAGGCCAGTGAAAGATTACGCAAAGCAGTAGGGAACTGATTGTTTATTTCTACAGATTTCTCCCAGCAACTGGTTGCTTCCTCATAACGACGATGTGCATACCAGAAATTACCCAGATAATAAGGAGCCTTATAATCAGCAGGATTCATTCTCATAGCATCTGTCAGTACATTGATTTCATCGATTCTGTTGGGGAAGCACTTATCAGGAGATAGACTTTGTGCTTTCTGATACCACTGTCGGGCTACTTCCTCGTTTCCAGACCTTGATGCAAAGTATCCTAACATATAAGCTGCCATAGGATAGATATCAGTTCGTCCTTCCATATAGATATGCATAATTTGGGATGCTTCTTCATACATTCCTGCGGAGGCAAAATCAAATGCATACTCGATATAGTTGTGTACGCTGCCATTGAGCATACTTGTCATTTCCTGTAACTCAGTAAGATTATTCCCAATAAAATATTTCTCAAACCGGCATCCCAGGTTAAACTTATCAATAGTCAATGACTCTTCGATAAACTTCAGGGCTTTTTCAGTTTCTCCGGAATGTCTCAGGATGGAGGCTTTCAACTGGCGTGCTTTATGGTTATGCCAATTGTGGATAAGGGCCAGGTCGACATGTTCCAGAGCGGCATTCCAATCTTTTCTGATACTGTCTATCTGAGCCACACCGAAGTATCCGGCATCTCTCCAGGCTGCATTCCAGGTGGCTTTGTAATAGGCACTATATGCTTCATCATGCTTACCCTGCATTTTCAGGCTCCATCCTAAGTTATAATAAGGTTCTCCATCATATGGATTGGGATTGCGCTCTGTCAGTGTTTTTATTGCCGTATGGAAGTACTGTTCAGCTTCTTCAAATTTGCCCCGGCGCATATTCAGTAAGCCTACGGCATTATTACAACGTACATCACCCGGTTCTCTTTCCAGTGCTTCCATATAGTAAGCCATTGGATCATACGTTGCATGTCGGTATTGCTCCAGATGTAATCCGGTCAGGAAGAGTTGCTCAATAGAAGCTATCTCTTTAGGCTGTTTGGCAGCTTTAGCCGGATCCGGGGTCGGTTTAATTTCAGGTCTATCAGCTTTATACTCTAAAAGTAATTTGCCATTATTATCATATAAAGATAGGATCAGATTTTCCGGCAGTTGCTTCGCTATGTTTACCTGGCTTTTGAAAATATTTTCCGGTGAAAGTGTGGTTACTTTATCAAACAGGATTTTTCCTGTTATGTCTCTCAATTCTACTTTGATATTTTCTTGTCTGCCGGTTGCATATACGATGATATGGGCGGTATTTTCTACTACATCCAGATTCAGAATGAAGTCTTTGGTCGCATTCTTTACATATCCCACTTCACTATATGGCAGGAAGTATTGCTTCCATGACTTTTCCTCATAAGGTTGTAACCATGTGAAATCAGGTTGGTTATCTGTATAAACACCTGTCATCAATTCTATGTAAGGACCATCTTCATCGGTGAGGTTTCTGTCCCATGCGATACCAAAGTCACCATTTCCCCAAGTCCATTGTTTCTTTCCCGGTGAGAGGTGATGATCGGCTACATGTAATAGTCCTGCCTGCACATGCTCTTCGTAGCCACCTACAAAGTCATAACGTGACTTTATGGCCATGTACGAAGTGGGGACAGGGATATTCTTATATTTGGAAATATCGACACCTTCCGAATAGTCTTGTTTGTAATATATGCCTGTAGCTATGGGAAAATTGGATACATCTCTTTTTCCATGATCGAAAACAGCATGTACATCGGGTGGAAAAACCGAGTGATAGTGGTCGTTCACAACAACGGCAGGGTTCGCCCACCAAAGGAAAGTTTGGGGGAACGGAGTTCGGTTATAGACTTTCACATTAATTTCCAGATAAGCTTTGTCCGGATGAAGTGTAAATCCCTGCATTCCTTTCGTATTGAACATACGCTCTACTTCATTGCACCAGACCGTTTTGCTACCGTTTGTATTTTCTTCAATCATACAGTCGGTGGGTAAGTATGTGCTTGGACGATGATGCTGAGGCCAGTTGAATTCAATTCCGCCTGATATCCAAGGGCCGGTCAAACCTACTAAAGCTGGTTTAATGACTTGGTTGTAGTAGACAAAGTGACGTTGCTTCACTTTGTCATAAGCCATTTGTACTCGCCCTCCCAATTCCGGCAAGATCATAATTTTGAGGTATTCGTTTTCGAGGAAGTAGGCCTGATAGTCTTTTTCTTTTTTCTCGTCGCATATCTTTTCTACGACAGGATAAGGGTAAACTACTCCTGAACTTCCTTGATAAACACGCTTTTCCAGAAAGATGGGATTTTTTTCTTCCTCTCCGATTTCATAAGTCGGAAGTTTGATTGTTTCTTTCCAAACTTTCACAATTCCTTTTTCTGAGAGGGTCGGTTTAATTAAATATTCTGTAATTTTCTCCATAAGGTATTTATTGTTTTTTTAGACAATAAGGGTAAGTTAAGCGATGATTTCTTGTCATCGTTTAAGTAAGATTTAATTCAATAAGTGATATGCTGTTTTTAACTAGTTAATTCTTTCTCAATGCTTTCCAGTGATTTCCCTTTTGTTTCGGGTAATTTGATTTTAATGAACACAAATCCGAGAATACATATGATTCCGTATAACCAGAAAGTACCATAGGCGCCTAATCCGGAATTTAATAAAGGGAATGTATATGTCAGTACAAAACAAGCTGCCCAAAGAGAGAAGGTGGAGACTGCCATTGCCATACCACGGATACGGTTGGGGAAGATCTCAGATAATACGACCCACGTAACGGGAGCAAGTGTCATTGCATAGCATGCTATAGCTAATACAACCATAATTAGTACAGCCATTCCGGTTATATTGAGGTAGTAGCATATACCCATGATGATGTAAATAATGGCAAGGCCTGAAGCTCCGAATAACATGAGGGAGCGTCTTCCTAACTTATCTACAGTGTACATACCTACAAAGGTGAATATTACGTTTGTCACGCCTGTTACTACAATATTGAATAGGATATCAGAAACACCATAACCTGCAGCTGCAAAGATTTCCTGGGCATAGTTGAACACTACGTTCAGTCCGCACCATTGCTGGAAGGCTGCAATAACGATGCCTATTAATAATATTCCCGGTATCTTGCCCTGAAAAAGTAAGCGGATATTTAACTTCTCTTTAGTGGCACTTATAACTGTTTTAATGCTTTCAATTTCTTTTTTGGCATATTCTTTTCCACCTATGTGGCTCAGAATATTTTCAGCTTTACCGTATTGTAATTTTGTAGCCAGCCAACGAGGGCTTTCGGGAATGAAGAATATAAGGATAAAGAAGAGTGCTGAAGGTACTACTTCTGCCCAGAACATCCAACGCCATCCCATTTGTCCATTCCATGTTTCCAGAATGTTTTCGCCGGGAACTACCGGTTCGGCGATCAGCCAGTTTACGAACTGAGCTGCCAGAATACCTAATACGATTGTCAATTGATTGATCGATACGAACTTCCCTCGTACATGGCTGGGTGATACCTCGGCTATATACATGGGAGATAAGTTGGAAGCAATGCCGATGCCAATGCCACCGAATATGCGGTAAAAGATAAACCAATTGAGGTCATTGACAGCTCCTGTACCTATTGCAGAAACGGTAAAAGTGATAGCTGCTATTATCATCAAAGGTTTGCGCCCATATTTATCAGATAAGCTACCTGCGATTGTTACCCCTATTAAACAGCCAAGAATGGCACTGCCCATAACCCATCCCTGCATACCGGGAGAATTCTCAATTGCAAAGAAGATTTCATAGAATGGTTTGGCACCTCCAATGACTACCCAATCATATCCGAAGAGCAGCCCTCCCATGGCAGATACCAGCGAAATAAGTAATAAGTAAAAATTGTTGCTAAATGATTTTGTTTTCATGATATACGATTTATTGTATGGCAAATGTATGCCATAAAACTTAATAAAAAAATGCAGATTGTTATCAATTTAATGTATAATCTTATTATATTTATGGCTGTAAATGCTTGAATATATTGGTTAAACAAAGATTCATGTAAAATACTATGATATATATGTAAAATACCACCAAAATCAGATACCATGGAAAAGGTTGCAGAAGGTTTTAAAGGAGAGAAGGCTATCGTTACACCTTATAATATACGTAACCTTCAACGAGAGAATAATATTACAAAACAATTATTCGTCAGTCATATCGGATATTATCCTCATGCAGAAAATCATTTCAGGGAAAGGGAAAAGGGGACTAATGAGAATGTCTTTATATATTGTGAGAGTGGTTGCGGTTGGGTTAGCTATAAGGGTGAAAAGTACATCCTGACTAAAAATCAGGCTTTTATATTACCAGCTAATGAGCAACATGCATATGGAGCGGACGAAGTGAATCCTTGGAGTATCTATTGGCTGCATTTCTGTGGCGAGGGTGTGGCTATGTTCTCTTCTATAATAGGTAAGACTATATCTTTGGAGGAGTCGGATAAGAGCCGTTATGATGATCGCTTTCAACTATTTGAAGAAATGTATCAGAACCTGGAAATGGGATATAGTCCTGAAAACCTGGAATATGTTAGCTTTTGCCTGATGCATTTTCTGGCTTCTTTGAAGTATATTAATCAGTTCAGAGAAATAAAGAAGGTGAGAGAAACGGATTTTATACAGAGGAGCATCTCCTTTATGAAGGAGAATATGGAGAATAAGATTACGCTGGAGGATATAGCTCAGCATGTGGGCTATTCCGCATCTCATTTCAGTGCATTGTTTTCGGAAAGAACTTCTTATGCTCCAATGGAATATTATAACCAATTAAAAATTCAACGTGCTTGTTCGTTCTTGCAATTCTCCGATCTAAAGATCAAAGAGATTGCTTTCCGTTTAGGGTATTACGATCAATTCCACTTTTCGAAAGCTTTTAATAAAGAGATGGAAATTACTCCCAAAGAATATAGGAGGAGATATAAATAACTTCAGATATAATGTGAAATGCCCCCTAAAAGTTTACTACAGACTTTTAGGAGGCATTTTGTAATAAAGAGAAATTAGTTTTGCTAAGCTTTAGCTTTTGGGAGAGCTTAACCTCTTTCTATATACAATCACCATTATCATAATACCTATCACCATCAGGGCCAGTGCTGCATAAGCAATACCTTCTGTTACATGCAAGCTCTTCGGATCAAAGCGCATTTCAATGGTGTGTTTTCCGGCAGGTACATACATGGAGCGCAGGATATAGTCTGCACGGGCAATGTCGGCAGGTTCTCCATCAATGGTAGCTATCCAGCCATCCGGATAATAGATTTCGGAGAATACGACTACACCATCTTTTGAATTATTTGTTTCATAAACCAGACGGTTCGGTTCGTAACTCGTCAGACGTACACTGGAAAGGCTATCTTTATGAGTGGTGCTAACACCTTTCAGAATATCTTTGAAGCGTGCATCTACTACGGCAGTTTCCGTTGGCAGTATAGTATTCAATGCATCTATTTCCTGATTTGCATTATCCACATATTCCACTTTGTCCACGAACCATGCATTGCCGTAGGCATACGGGTTCTCGATAGGCACTGTCTGTCCTTGTCCTGCAGGGAAGATAAAATACTTCGTATTCAGCATGTTCAGGACACGAAATTTGGAAGCATCCACGCTGTCCATTTCTCCGCCTGCGGTGGCAATAACCCGATAGGTAGCTTGCATTTCAGGAGAAATGTGCCGTTCGATCATCTCCTGATAACGACGCAATTTGGCAGCATGATATCCGCCTACACTTTTGTGCCAGTAGGAAGTATTATTCTCATTGAATGCATCTCCGGAGAAATTTAGTACACGATAGTTCGGATCAGTGTCCTGCAGAATGATTTCGTCAGCTTTCGTTTTTTTGAAAGTATCAACTTGGGTAGAACGTGGAACGAATTGATCATCGTGTAGATAGCGTTTGTTGACTCCCCACATATCTGCCACGCAAAGAATGGCAATACCTGCAATAATATAGGGTTTCTTTAATTTTCCACTATAGTAAAGCCACAACAGTGCACAACCAATTACGATAATAATAAAGCTACGCAGCGCATCGGCACTAACCATTGCAGCACGCATTTCCGCCATATTAGAAAGGATGCCGGACAACTCGTTTGCAGGAATCATTTGCTGATTGACCGCATTCTGTAGCATTTGTGCTTCCTTTGCAGGGATGAAAGTCGAACTGAAAGCTCCGGGAATAATGGCTAATATCAAGGCTACGCCGGCAGTAAGTGCCAAACTGACACCAACGAACTTCATCTTCTTCTTGAGTATTTCCGGTTCATCCAGAATCTTTTTCAGCGCAAAGATAGCTAGTAGTGGAATAGTAAATTCTGCAATAACGAGAATGGACGATACGGCACGGAACTTACTATACATAGGTATATAGTCTATGAAGAAATCAGTCAGTGGCATGAAGTTTTTGCCCCATGAAAGAACAATGGAGAAGAATGTAGCTCCGACTAATGCCCATTTCAATGGACCTTTAACAATAAAACAACCTAGGATGAAAAGGAAGAGTACAAAAGCACCTACATATACAGGACCTGAGGTCATCGGCTGGTCACCAAAGTATTGGGGTAATTGCTGGTATAGTCCGGAATAGGTTGGATTGGCTTTTTCCATGGCTGTCTCATTCAAGATGAGAGGTACGGAAGCACCACCTTTAAAGTTAGGCACTAACAAGGTCCAGGTTTCACCGATACCATAGCTCCATTGGGTGATGTAGTCACGGTCCAGTCCACTACTGGTTTGTTTGGCTGCATCGCCGGTTTCTACAAGCTCGCTTTTACCACGCATGGTTTCCTTGCTGTACTGGTAAGTGTGATACAGGTTCGACAGATTGACGGATACCCCAATCAATGCAGCTACTACAAGCACACCACTGGCCTTAAAGAATTGTGGCAAGGTCTTGTTACGCCATGCATCTTCAAAGTAGGCTCCTGCAATGAAGAGGATGACGAACAGGAAATAATAACTCATCTGTACGTGGTTCGACAGAATTTGCAGGGCAATGAACAATGCTGTAACAATACCTCCTGCCAGATATTTACCCCGGTATGCCAGTACGATACCTGCTATCGTGGGCGGTATGTACGCCAGTGTGATAAACTTCCAGATATGTCCGGCAGATATTAGAATGAAGAAGTAGGACGAGAATGCCCACATTAATCCGCCTAACCCTGCCAGCCATGTAGGTATACCGAATGCACGCAGCAGGATGAAGAAGCCCAGCATTAGGATAAACGTCAGGTTGACATATGTGGGTAAAAACAGTCGGTACACCTTCTGCACCCATGTCAGTGGTTGGGTTGAATCGTAGCTGGGGGCTATCTGATAAGTCGGCATACCACCGAATAGGGAGTTAGTCCAGCGCGTATACTCACCAGTTTCCTGGCGATACAAGCTTGCTTCTTGTCCGGCGCCTGCACCGGCAGCCGTGTCATGTTGGAAAAGAATGCGGTCTTCTATATCCGCCGGAAAGAAGTAGGCGAATGAAAGTACTGCAAACGTAAGAATGACCAGGAGGTCAGGGAGAAGCTTTTTCATAAAAACGAAGTCTTTATGAAGTTGAGAGTTGAGAGTTGAGAGTTGAGAGTTACTATGCAGCATTATAGCGCAGCTAACTCTCAATTCTCAACTCTCAACTCTCAACTTCGTTAATAACGATAGTGTTCTGCCTTATACGGTCCGTCTACAGTTACACCGATATAGGCAGCTTGCTCGGGAGTCAGCTTCGTCAGCTTCACACCGATTTTCTCAAGGTGCAGACGTGCTACCTCTTCATCAAGATGTTTAGGCAAGCGGTAAACACCGGTTTCATATTTCTTGTTGAACAACTCAATCTGAGCTAATGTCTGGTTGGTGAATGAGTTACTCATAACGAATGACGGATGTCCGGTAGCACAACCTAAGTTCACCAGACGACCATCGGCTAACAGAATAATGCTGTGTCCGTCGGGGAAATAATAGCGGTCTACCTGCGGCTTGATATTAACGCACTTGATACCGGGATAATGTTTAAGAGCTTCCACCTGGATTTCATTGTCGAAGTGACCGATGTTGCAGACAATTGCCTGATCTTTCATCTTCTCCATGTGGTCAATGCGGATGATGTCGATATTACCTGTTGTGGTAACAAAGATATTACCTTGTGTACAAGCCTCTTCCATGGTTACAACTTCGAATCCTTCCATTGCAGCTTGCAGGGCGCAGATCGGATCTACTTCCGTAACCAGTACACGGGCACCGTATGAACGCATGGAATGTGAACATCCCTTACCTACATCGCCATAACCGCAAACCACTACTACTTTACCGGCAATCATTACGTCCGTAGCACGTTTGATACCATCGGCCAGAGATTCACGGCAACCATAAAGATTATCGAATTTAGACTTCGTTACTGAGTCGTTCACATTGAATGCCGGGAACAGTAATTTCCCTTCTTCCTGCATTTGATACAAACGGTGTACACCTGTCGTAGTTTCTTCTGAAACGCCACGCATTTCGGCGGCTACGCGATGCCAACGGGTAGGATCTGCAGCCAATACACATTTCAGGATAGCATTCAGTTCTATTTCATCTTCCGCATGAACTTCTTTATCCAGAATAGAGGCAGTGCTTTCGGCTTCGTACCCTACGTGTATCATCATGGTAGCGTCACCGCCATCGTCAACGATTACCGTAGGACCTTTGCCACCGGGGAAGTTCAACGCCTGAAGCGTACACCACCAGTAATCAGCCAGTGTTTCACCTTTCCAGGCAAATACGGGAACGCCACTTGCAGCGATAGCAGCAGCAGCATGGTCTTGAGTCGAATATATGTTACATGAGCACCAGCGTACTTCGGCACCCAGTGCCACGAGGGTTTCAATCAGTACCGCCGTTTGGATGGTCATATGCAGGGAACCCATAATACGAGCACCTTTCAACGGTTTTGTTTCTCCATACTTTTCGCGAAGAGCCATAAGGCCGGGCATTTCTTGTTCTGCCAGATCGATTTCCTTGCGACCGAAGTCGGCAAGCGTAATGTCTGCCACCTTGTAGGGCAGAGTAGAGAATAATTCTTTAGACATATTAATCAATGATTTAAAATAAAAAGTGATGCAAAGATAGAACATTCTGATTAGTAGGGCAAAAGCTATTGGTTTTTTTTAAATAAAAGCTCGCAATATATGTTGATATAATTGAAAAGAATAGTATATTTGCTTCCCGAAAATAACACTCAGTAACATATCTACCTTGAAATGAGGGACTATAAGGATAAAACAAGAGAAGAACTACTGGAGATAATCCGGAATTTGGAAGAACAACTGGAAAGTCGTTCTTTTCCGGACTCTCCATGCCAGAATGAAGAATCGGATCGTTTCCGTAAGCAGTATGGTAGAGAAATCCTGGAAGCTATTCCGGATATGTTAACTGTTTTTGATTATAATCTGGATTACATAGAACTACTTTCTTCTCCTGATACCAATCATGTAGAAGGTTTGTCTGGTGAGGATAAGTCACATCCTAATCTGAAAGATATAGTGCCGGAATCAGAATACCGCAAAATCCGTGCGAATATGGAGAAAGTGGTGCGTACCGGTTGTCCCAGTATAGGAGAACATTCATTGCAGTTTGAAGGGGAGACGCATCATTATGAAAATCTGGTATGTCCTTTGGGAGATAAATATTTATTGTGCATGTGCCGGGATGTGACGAGCCGGGTAAATGCGCAGCGTGAACTGGCTGCTGCCCGTGTGAAAGCCGAAGAGTCCGACCGGTTGAAGTCTGCATTTCTTGCCAATATGAGTCATGAAATTCGTACGCCGCTGAATGCGATTGTTGGATTTTCAAGATTGGTTATTGATCCGGGGTACGAAGGAGACAAAGAGGATTATTGCAATATTATCGAGAAGAATTCGGAACTGTTGTTGTGCCTGTTTAATGATATTCTGGATTTGTCTGAAATGGAATCAGGTACTTTGCAATTTATCCGCGAGAAGGTCAGTCTTTATCATGCTTGTGTTGAAGAATATGAGAGTCACCGGTTGAAAGTGAGCGAAGGTGTGACATTGATACTGGATGATGTGGATGAAAAGTTGTGTGTGATGGGAGACAGGATGCGTATTATGCAGGTTTTAATGAATCTGTTGAGTAATGCTGCTAAATTTACTCCTACCGGGGAAATACATTTCGGCTATCAGTTGCGGGGTAATATTGTACAATTCTATGTGAAAGATACAGGTATCGGTATTCCTGCTAACCGGGTGGCGAAGATTTTTGAACGCTTCGGTAAAATTAATAACTTTGCACAAGGCACCGGGTTAGGGCTGACTGTTTCCCGGATGTTGGTGGAACGGATGGGGGGACGCATTTGGGTGCGTTCCGGTGAGGGAATAGGAACAACGTTCTTTTTTACACTACCGTTGGGGTAATTGAAAACTGTGAAAATGAGCATACGTTTTCGTAGAACAATATATTCCCATTTGTAATTCATGTTTCAAGATGATCATCGATGAAGATTACTCAACCGTTGATTTCCTGATAATGATATTAGATTCCAAGGTGATGGTCTGATTGGGAATTGAAAAATCGTTGATCTTTTCAAGAATAAGACGGACAGCAATTGCAGCCATTTCATCGACTTTTTGCTCAACGGCAGTCAGTGGTGGATGTACCAAGGTCGATAGAGCGGTTCCCGACATACAGCAGATCGCAACTTCACTTGGAATAACAATATTGTGTTCCTGTAGTGTCCGCTTGGCGCCTAACGCCTGCGTCTCTGTAAAACAAAAAACTGCGTTGAAAGGGATACCAAGACTTAAAACTTTTTCAATAGCGTTGGCGCCATCGTCAACACTGACACCCGATTCGATGGCATATCGTGAATCGTAGGGAATATGGAACTTGGCCAATGCATCGCGATAACCTTTCTTGCGGTCAATCGTGTTTTGGATGTGGCGAGGTCCGGTCAGGTGGAGAATTTGTTTTTTCCCCGAACGTATAAGATGTTCAACCATGAAAAATGATTGAGTATAATCATTGCTCTTTACTCCAGGAACAGAAATTTCGGAAATTGTGCGGTCAAAAAAGACCATTGGAATATGCCGGTCTAAAAAGCTTCGGTAAACATCCAGATTGGCGGTATTGTGGCAGGCGCTGATTAGGATACCTTCAACGCGCGCATTATCAAACATAGCCAAGTTTACACGTTCAGTCTCAGGATTTTCGTCAGATAATGCTAGGATAACACGATAGCCTTGCTGATGTAACAGACCTTGAGCAGCAGTGATGAAACTCATGGAAAACGTAGTTGTCATTTCTGGAATCATAATTCCGATGATGCGTGTACTTCTCAAACGCAGGTTTACAGCCAGTTCATTTCGACGATAACCCATCTTACTAGCCATTTCAACTATTTTCTGTAACGTTTCCTTGCTGACGTTTTTGCTGTCTCCATTTAATGCTCTTGACACAGTCGATTTTGATAGTCCCAACGCAGCTGCTATATCTTTAATTGTAATGTATCTCATGAGTATGGTGTGTTTCTTGCAAAATTAGAACTTTTATCCATTCATATGCTAAAAATGAATGCCAATATCTTCTAAAATATATGATTTAACGTTGGGAACGGTTGCGGAAAATGGGAACGGTTGCGGGAACGGTTGCGGATATTTTTTTTATAGAAATCCTTGTAACACAGATAAATGGGACTTAGTTTTGTGGTGTAAGAGGGCGGATGAAGCAATTCGTCTGAAGGTATTAACTAATTTAACGCTATAATGAAATGAAAGATACAATGAAGGTTGCAGTGATGTTGGAAATTGGTCGGATGGGATTTGAAGAGCGTCCCATTCCAGAGATTAAGCCCAATGAAATATTAGTTAAGTTGGAGTATGTAGGTGTCTGCGGTTCGGATATCCATTACTATGAAACAGGGAGAATTGGAAACTACGTCGTTCAACCTCCTTTTGTATTAGGCCACGAGTCTGGTGGTACTGTAGTCAAGGTAGGGCAAGATGTGAAACATTTGAAGATTGGCGATAAAGTGGCGCTCGAACCTGGTAAGACATGTGGTCATTGTCATTTTTGCCGTGAAGGGAAATATAACCTTTGTTCTGATGTGGTATTCTTTGCCACCCCTCCGGTGGATGGTGTATTTGCAGAATATGTAGCACATGAGGCTGATCTCTGCTTTAAACTTCCTAAGAATGTTGATACGCTTGAGGGTGCACTTATTGAGCCGTTGGCTGTGGGTTTTCATGCAGCAAATCAAGGTGAGGCGCATGCTGGTCAAACAGCGGTAGTTTTTGGCGCAGGATGTATTGGTTTGGTTTCGTTAATGGCACTCAAGGCTGAAGGCGTCAACACGATCTATGTTGTAGATATCATGGAAAAGCGTTTGGAAAAAGCGTTGGAAATAGGTGCAACCGCTGTGATAAATTCAAGTAAGATCAATCCTATTGAAGAAATCAATAAACTAACTGCTGGAGAGGGGGTTAATCTTGTTATTGAGACTGCCGGTACGGAAATTACTACCTGTCAGGCTATTAATGTAGCACAAAAGGGATCGAATATAGTTCTGGTAGGATATTCAAAAACTGGAGAAATGATATTACCTATTAGTCTGGCAATTGATAAGGAACTCACATTCAAGTCGGTATTCCGGTATCGTCATATCTATCCAATGGCTATTGAGGCTGTGGCTTCTGGGAAGGTAGATTTGAAAAGTATTGTGACCAATATTTTTGACTTTGATGATATCCAGAGTGCGATGGATATGAGTGTTAGTGATAAATCGAGTATTGTAAAATCCGTAATTAAAATCTGATAAACTATGAAGACGAAAACTGTTGTTGGTTTAGGGGAAGTTCTTTGGGATGTTTTCCCTGAAGGAAAGAAGTTGGGTGGAGCGCCTGCTAATTTCGCCTATCATGCAGCTCAACTGGGACTTGACGGTATTGTGGTTAGTGCCATTGGCAACGATGAATTAGGCGATGAGATTGTAGCCTGTTTTGAAGACAAAGGATTGCCACACATGCTTGAAAACTCGTCATGTCCTACCGGAACAGTTCAGGTTAGCGTCAATGAGCGTGGTGTTCCTAAATATACCATTGAAGAAGGTGTGGCATGGGATAATATCCTGTATAACGAAACATTGAAAGCATTGGCAAATCGTACTGATTGCATTTGTTTCGGTTCATTGGCTCAACGTAATTCAGTATCACGAGATACTATAGAACAGTTTCTTAACGATATGCCTGCCGGTTCTTACAAGGTTTTTGATATTAATTTGAGACAGCACTTTTATACGAAAGCACAGATTGAAAAATCGTTTTTTTTGAGTAATATCTTAAAAATAAATGATGATGAGCTTGATAAGGTTTGCAATATGTTTAGCATTGCGGGTACTCCAATCCAACAGTGTCGGACACTTCTTGCAACGTATGGTTGGAAAATGTTGATCCTGACTTGTGGCGAGATGGGAAGTTATGTCGTTACCCCTGATGATGTATCGTTTTTGGAAACCCCCAGAGTGAAAGTTGTTGATACTGTCGGAGCAGGTGACTCATTTACAGCTGCCTTTTGTACGTTGCTCTTGAAAGGGGAATCAATTGGCGAAGCCCACCGAAGAGCAGTTGATGTTTCAGCTTATGTTTGTACTCAGGCAGGTGCAATGCCAGTTTTACCCAACTATCTTAAGTAATACTTTCAACAGTTGATATAATGAAAAACATCAGATTACAATTATTTTTCTCATTCTTGTTGTGTACTTGTTTTCTCTATGCTCAGCAAGCTAAATATATATTTTTCTTTATAGGAGATGGAATGGGAATAAACCAGATACAGATGACTGAACTATACAGTGCTGAATTTCAGGGTAATATTGGAGTAGCTCCCTTATTATTTACTCAATTCCCAATAGCAACTATTGCGACCACCTATTCTGCAACGAATGGCGTCACCGATTCGGCTGCTTCAGGTACTGCACTGGCCACAGGTGTGAAAACCCGTAATGGTTGTATTGGTGTAATGAAAGATAAAATTACCCATTTGAAAAGTATAGCAGTAAGAGCTCGGGAAGCTGGATGTAAGGTAGGTGTGGCATCAAGTGTGGCTATCAATCATGCAACGCCGGCTGCATTCTATGCCCACAATGAAAATCGAAAAAACTATAATGCAATTGGTCATGACCTTGTAACTGCTGGATTCGATTTTTATGCAGGTGCTGATTTTTGGAGTGTCACTCCTCAGGATTCAATAGGCCTTTATAATCTTGCCTATAATAATGGTTATACGATAACCCGTGGTTACAAAGAATTTCAGAAGAAGGCTCGCACATCGGATAAAATGATTCTGTTTCAAAGGAATGCAGTGTCGAAAATCGATAGCCGTACAATTCCCTATGCCATTGATCGCCAAAAAACGGATTTGACATTGTCGGAAATTACACGCGCAGGCATTAATATTTTAACGAAAGACCCTGAAAAAGGATTTTTCTTCATAATTGAGGGTGGGAGCATTGATTGGGCATGTCATAGCAATGATGCAGCGACAGTGATTCATGAGGTTCAGGATTTAGATAAAGCTATAGGAGTTGCTTATGAGTTCTATCAACAACATCCTGATGAAACATTGATCGTGGTGACAGCCGATCATGAAACCGGTGGTCTTGGGTTGGGTACCGGGTCGTACGAATTAAATCTTGGTGTTCTTAGTAATCAAAAAATCAGTGAGCGTGAGTTTTCAAAGGTACTTAATCATTTAAGAAAGAAAAACAACGGCAATGTTTCGTGGGATATAGTTAAGAAATCGCTCTGTGAGAACTTCGGTTTTTGGAAAAAGGTTCAGTTGACCCCGCAACAAGAGGACCGATTGAAAATGGCCTATGAAAGCTCATTTATTAACGATATCGGTCTAGTTGAAAGTGAATATCAAAAAGATGAAGCGGTTGCAGCCGAAGCAAAAAAAATCATTAATGAGATCGCTCTTGTAGACTGGATTAGCAAAGGTCATTCGGCTAGTTTCGTGCCTGTGTTTGCTCTCGGGGTTGGTGCAGAGGATTTTCAAAGTCGTACTGATAATGCCGAAATACCCCGAAAGATCGCGGAGATAGGAGGCTATGCGATAGAATATTAACATTTATCATTAGGGTTTAAGATTGTTTTTTGGGTAACTTAATGTTCTTAAGTCGACTTAAAAGTACTTATGAGATAGAATTGTAAATTATAAATAGAATTAATTGTTTAACCTTTTTTATGGATATGATACATAGTTTATTAGGGACTTTCAGAATGAAGCCTTCCCAATTAGGTCGTGCTACATTGATACTGGTGTGCTCATTTTTCAGCATATTTATAGCCAGTGCAAATGGTATAGAAGATTCTCCCGGATCAGAGCGGGAAATAACGGGGTACGTCCAGGATGCTCAGGGCGAACCGGTCATCGGAGCGAGCATCAGGGTGAAAGGAACAACTGTCGGCACTATTACTGATGTGAGTGGCCGTTATACTGTTAAAGCTACAAATGAATCGACTTTAGTCATTTCTTTCGTTGGATACAGAACTGAGGAGGTGAAAGTTGGTAATCATAATACCATTGATATTATTCTTCAGGAAGACTCAGAGCTTATAGATGAAGTGGTTGTTATTGGTTATGGTACTGCTAAGAAGAAAGATTTGACAGGTGCTGCTGCTAATATTAAAGGTGACAAGGTTGCTGAACGTCGTACTACACAATTGGCTACGGCCCTTCAAGGTGCTGTATCGGGTGTGTTAGTGACTCGTTCAAGTGGTGAACCCGGAGCAGGTGCAAGCAATATTCTGGTCCGTGGGGTTACTACAATTGGCGATTCATCACCTCTGATCGTAGTTGATGGTATCCCTGTAGATAACATTAATGATGTTAATGCCAATGATGTGGAAAGTATCACGGTATTGAAAGATGCAGCTTCGGCTTCCATTTATGGGTCTCGTGCGGCGGCCGGTGTAATTTTGGTGACGACTAAACGTGCGACTGAGAAAGACTTACGCATCAGCTATAACTTTGAGTATGGTATTGAAATTCCCACTGCCCAGCCGAAACAGGTTGACTTTCAACGTTATCTTGAAATGGTCAATGAGTTGAAATACAATGATAATCCTGCAGGCGGCCTTTACACGGTTTATACTGAAGACCAAGTTAATAATTGGGTGAAAAACAATAAAGCTGATCCGGATAATTATCCGATAACTGATTGGTATGATCTTTTGATTAAGGGGGCGGCACCGCGCCAAACTCATACATTGAACCTTGTTGGTGGTAGTAAGAATGTTAAGACCAGGGCCTCTCTTAGCTACGAAAAAGTAGATGGTCTTTATAAAGATGCTGAAAACTACTACGAAAGATATATGGCAAGGTTAAATAACGACTTGACATTCAGTAAGTATCTTGCTGCTTCGTTAGATTTAAATGTGAAGTATGCCAAGAATCACGAACCAATGTTTTCGGATGTTTGGAACAGTCTTTTGGTTGCTTCACCTGCTTATGCATGGCGGTGGGAGCATGGCGGTCTGGCTGATGTGAAAGGTGGTAATAATCTTTATGGTCGTCTGGTTGAGGGTGGTTACAATGAGACCTATTCTACGAAGATTGGTGGACGTGTTTCTATCGATTTCACTCCATTTAAAGATTTGAAAATATCAGCAGTACTTGCTCCAGACTTCTCGATCTCCAAAGGTAAGAAGTTCCAGAAAAAGGCTGGATTTACATCGCAAGATGATCCTACTACTATCATTGGAACGTTTGCAGGTTGCGGCTCTACTAAACTGACGGAGAAGCGTGCCGACTCTCGTTCGCTAACTACGCAGTTTATTGCAAACTATATGAAAAAGTTTGGTAAGCATGATTTCAATATTATGCTTGGTTACGAAAACTATTATTATCATCATGAAACAATGAGTGCTTCAAGTGACCATTATGATTTGGACAGTTATCCTTATCTTGATGCAGGTCCTAAGGACTATTTAGCAAACTCCGGCTCTGCCTATGAGAATGCTTATCGCTCATTCTTTGGTCGGGTTATGTATAGCTTCAATCATCGTTATCTGCTTCAGGTCAATGTTCGTCGTGACGGGTCATCACGTTTTCATAAAGATTCTCGTTGGGGTACATTTCCTTCCGTGTCGGCTGGTTGGATTATCAGCGAAGAGCCTTTCATGGAAAAAATTAATGGCAAAGCGCTTTCATTCCTAAAGCTGAGAGCTTCTATCGGTACTCTGGGTAACGAACGTATCGGTAACTATCCTTATGTTTCATTGATGGAGTTTACTAATTCGTTGTTTTACAACAAGGCCGATGCAAGTGAGTCTACCTACTACAAAGGGGCTGCTCAAATCCAATATCCTATACGCAATTTAACGTGGGAAACGACTGAAACGTACGATATTGGTGTTGATGCGCGATTCTTTGATGGGCGTTTATCTTTTGTGGGCGACTATTATTACAAGCGTACAAAAGACATGTTGCTTGATCTTGAGATACCCAAATATATGGGATATTCTAATCCGTCACAGAATGCGGGTAAGATGCATACCAGGGGCTATGATCTCGAACTGTCATGGAATGACCGTATTGGTGAGTTTACCTATGGTATTTCGGCTAACTTATCTGATTATATTTCTAAAATGGATGATCTGAGTGGTACACAGTTCATGGGGGATCGAGTGAAGATGACTGGTAGTTTATTCGATGAATGGTATGGTTACATCTCTGAGGGTTTGTTTCAAACCCAGGAAGAATTGGACAAATCTGCTACACTAAATAGCAATACGCAAGTTGGTGATGTGAAATATAAAGATATCTCTGGTCCAGATGGTGTGCCTGATGGCATTATCTCTCCCGAATATGACCGTGTTCTTCTTGGCAATTCACAGCCCCGCTTTATGTATGGTGGAACATTGTCGGCTGCTTATAAAGGCTTTGACTTTAGTACTGCTTTCCAAGGCATTGGTAAGCAAAAGGTACGTATGCACTCTAAGATGGTTCAACCTTATCATAACCAGTGGGGAAGTATTCCTGCTATTATAGATGGAAATTATTGGAGTTCCTTCAATTCCGAAAAAGAGAACCTGTCGGCGAGTTATCCGCGTCTTACTTATCAGAACAATGATAGTAACAACGCTATGTCAACCTTCTGGATATTCAATGGTAGTTACTTTCGTTTGAAGAACATCACCTTAGGATACACCCTTCCGGCAAGTCTTACACAAAAGGCCAAGATTGAACGGGTTCGTTTCTATGTATCGGCCAATGACCTGTTCTGTTTGAGTCACTATCCTGACGGTTGGGATCCTGAACGTGGAGCTACCTCTTATGCTATGACCACTTCGGTGTTATTTGGCCTGAATATTAATTTTTAATGGATTAGAACAATGAAAAATATATATATTATACTGACAGTATTCGCACTTTCGTTAGTGTCGTGCAACAGCTTAGACCTGTATCCACTAGACCAAGGTTCAAGTGAAACCTGGTATAGTAATGAAACGGAGTATGAAATGGCGGTGAATGATTTGTATCGCACTGCATTTTGGCCTGTAGCCAAAGAAGCTTGGTCTGACGACTACCTTTATCGTGATGTTGCCGGTCCTGACATTGTTGATGGAACGTTAAACAGTGAAACAAATACGTCCGGTAGTGTTGAGTTGGCAACATTCTATACCAACCAATACAAGGCTATTGCCCGTTCCAATGCTATCATTGCTAATTTGGATCGTGGTCGTGAAAATGGGATCAATGAGGCAACTCTGTTGTCCTATGAAGCTCAGGCACGTTTTTCACGTGCTGCACATTATGCCATGCTGGTCTTTGCTTTTGGTGATGTAGTCTATGTGGAAGATCTGTTAACTATTGAAGCTGCATCTAAAATGGCACGGTCACCCAAAGCCGATGTAATTAAAATCATTTATGATGATTTTGATTATGCTGCTGAACATCTTCCGGCTTCTTATACTGGAAAACAGGTAGCAACCAAAGGTGCCGCTTTGGCATTGAAAGCACGCTATGCGTTGTATTTCGGTGATTATGAGATTGCTGCTACAGCAGCAAAAGCGTGTATGGATCTGGGTATCTATAAACTTCATAAAGATTATGGAGATTTATTCTATACAAAGAATGCCGAAGAATCAATCTTTTTATTGCCTCGTTCAACTGCTCTCCTGATTGGTAATATCGGTGATGCAAAAAGCTACTATCCACGTACAGCGGGTGGCTTTTCGAGCAAGGTTCCTTCGTGGGCGCTGCTTGCAGCTTACGAGTGTACCGATGGTAAGTTGATTGATGAGTCGCCTCTGTTTGATTCTCACAATCCTTTTCAGAATCGAGATCCTCGCTGTACGGCTTCGATCGTGGAATTCGGAAGTGAGTTCGTAGGCTATGAATATACCCCTCATCCGGAGGTTACTAAAGTAATGGACTATTCAACAGGGAAGTTGGTGAATAATAACGATACTCGTGCCAGAGCTCAGTTTGCTTCCTTTACTGGTTTGGTGTGGAGAAAGTCAGTTGACAGAACGTGGGGACCCGATACCAACTTTACACCCGAGAATGACCTGATAATTATCCGGTATGCCGATGTGCTTTTGATTTATGCTGAGGCTAAGATTGAGTTGAACCAGATTGACCAAAGCGTTTTGGATGCTATTAATCAGGTACGTGCACGTGCCTATGGCGTGAAATTGAGTGATGTTTCTAATTATCCTGCCATTACAACAACCAATCAGAAAGAACTCCGAACGGTTCTTCGTCGTGAACGGAGGGTTGAATTAGCCTTTGAGGGACTTCGCTATTACGATTTGATTCGTTGGGGATTGGCTCAAAAAGCGTTGAATAAACCAAACTGTGGTGTACTCTATCCTGGAAATGAATTGATAGATAAAGTGGTAAAACCGGGACATTGGTTCTGGCCTTATGCCCCAGAAATAGATGAAGATGGTATTGCCGATTTTTCAAGAATGGTAAGCGATGGCTATGTGCAGGTTTGTTCTAAGGGAGCTTTCTCTGAAAGGCAATATTTATGGCCTATTCCGGCGAAAGAGTTGGTGATTAATCCTAATATGACTCAGAATCCAGGATATTAGTTCATAAATTGTTTTATCTAAAGAATGTTATAAGTGGCAGAGCTAATGGTAGTATGGAAAATATCTGGAGTTCTGCTACTTATTTTCAGTGAATAATGTATGTTAACAATGAGGAAATTCATCTTTTTCTGTTTTATAATCTGTAGTTGGGCAACGGGATTACATGCTCAGCGCGTCTTTATAGCTCATCGAGGTGTTAATATGCATGGCACAATTGCCGGAGAGAATTCTTTGGAGGCTATTTCATTGGCCAAACGTGCCGGTTTTCAAGCTATTGAAACCGATGTACGTCTGTCAGCTGATGGATGCCTGGTAGTGATGCATGACAGTACACTAAATCGTACCTGCCTGAATACCGATGGAACAACACTCTCTGTTCAAGTTCCAGTTAAAACAAAGACACTGATAGAGCTGAAACAGGATTTTATCTTAAAGGCTGATAAATCGGAAATGAGAAGTCGGATACCCACATTAAGGGAATTTTTAACTGAATGTAAACGGAGCGGACTTTATACATTTATTGAGCCTAAATTGCTCGATGAAACTGGGCGGCATTATAAGGATATAATCACTCTTGCAGATGAAGTGCTTGGAAAGGGAAATTACGTTATTACTTCCAATAACCGTGCTAATGAGATTATTCGAGATCTTGGAGTTTACGATGTCCGGTTAATGGGAATTTTATATCAGACTGTGTTTGAAAAGATACAGAACCAAGGAGATTGTATTATGGCTATCAGTGCTTCCCGCTTTGATGAGAATGAGTATGACTGGTACGTTGCTTTAGCCAGGTCGCATGGTCTTATGAGAGAATCACATGCCGACAAGTTCGTGCATTTCAATAAAATTAATCGTAATGATATCAATTTCATTTCCACGGATTTATTGGCTCCTGACTTGAGTGGTCAAGGAACCCTTTTGGTGGATAAACATGAATTTAAGAATTTTATTTGTCCGGCCATAACTACGGCCGGGAATATATTGCTAAAAAAAGATCAAACGGTAGTACTCAATGAACCGTTACCTTGTGTAACCTTTGGTGGAATTTATTTAGAGATTGAACTGAAAGGAAATGTTGAGATTGAGTTGGGAAATCAGACTTTTAACGTGAAAACCGGAAATGTTGGTAAACATCAAGTTCTTATATATAATGCTTCTCCGGCATTTAAGGTTAAGTCGCTTTCTGATGAATCTGAAATTAAGAGACTAATGTTGAAAATCGTACAATTTTGAAAATACTATTATAACATATATCATCATGGAATTAATGAAAACGTATACAGAAAAAGAAAGGCAAGTAGAAGTCATCAATAACGTTGATGTCTTGGTTATTGGTGGTGGGCCTGCTGGTATCGGTGCTGCTATCGGTGCTGCCAAGGCCGGGGCTTCGACCATGCTTGTTGAGGCGATGGGTTCGTTTGGTGGCATGTGGACCAATGGTCTGGTGATCACATTGGCCGGGTTCAACAGTTGGTTGCGTCCTTATCGCCGTTGTGTGGATGGCGTCATGGGCGAATGGATTGCAATGGCTGAAAAACGGGGAGGAGTTGAGAATAACCGTAGCTGGGTATTGAGCTCTGACCCTGAGATAATGAAACTGACTGCTGATGAACTATTGTTGAAATATCAGGTAAGATGTCTGCTGCATACCTGGATGGCCGATGTCATTGTTGAAGAGAATAAAGTGAAGGGTGCCATTGTAGAGAATGTGGATGGGCGTAAAGCAATTATGGCTAAGATCGTAGTGGATTGTACCGGAAATGGGGATGTCGTAGCACGTGCCGGAGCCGGATTTAATATATCACCTGAACTTCAGCCCATGACATTACCTTTTTTTCTTGCGGAAGTTAACCCACAGGGAAGTGTAGACTATGAAGATGAATTGACAATACCGTTTGGTCCCGAGCCTGGCTTCTTAGGAAAGCAATTGCTAACTGAGTATACCTCACGAAGGAGAGATGTTGGAATTGACCGTGAGATGCTTAGCCATGCTTGTGAAGTTGGTGAACTTCCTTTCTTTGGTGGTCCTTGGTTTGGCGGTTTAAGAAAAAACTATCCTTGGGTTAATACGACACGTGTTTATGGATCAGCGGTTAATGCAAACGAGCTGACTGCTGCTGAAATGGAGGCACGTAGTGATGCTCACCGCATTGTCAACTATTACAAAAAACATTGCAAAGGCTTTGAGAACAGTTGGATTATGAATACTTCGGCCACTATTGGCATTCGTGAGACCCGCCGGCTTGATGGGGCTTACGCCATGACTAAAGATGACATTGTGTCCAACCGCAAGTTTGAGGATTCAATAGCGTTGGGTGTTTGGCCCATTGATGTGCATCCTCCTAAAAATCAAAACGGTATGCATGACATGTATGTACCTCTTCCATTCCAAATACCTTATCGTAGTTTGTTACCTGCCAAAATTGACAATCTGTTAGTTGGTGGTCGTTGCATCTCGGTTGATCGTGAGGCTCTCGGCACTGTCAGGGTAGGGGCTACTTGTGGAGCTACAGGACATGCAGCTGGTGTAGCGGCAGCCTTGGCGGCGCAAGCGGGAAGCCCCCCCCGTAATCTCTCTTACAAAGAGGTTCAAAAAGAAATATTGAATCAAAAAGCTATTATTGAATAAAATAACAAGTAGATACTATGAATATCCCATTTAAAATACCGGTTATTGCATTATTAGTTCTCTTTTCAATGACTATCCGGGCTCAGGAAGTAAAAATAGGCAAGGTATTACCCGCGTGGAAGGAAGGCTATCTTGATATCCATGCCATCAACACAGGGCAGGGGGAGTGTACTTTCTTTATATTACCCGACGGTACTACGATGTTGGTTGATGCCGGTGAAATTAGAGAAAAATCCCCCAATATAGTGCCACAAAAACCAAATGAAGAAACAGCTCCTTATGAAACCTATGCAAAATATATTGCACATTTCATGAAGGGAACTAAACATAAGGCAATTGACTATATGCTTTTGACCCACTTTCATATCGATCACATGGGTGAAATTAATAAAGGATGCAAGTGGGCGGAGAATAGAGCTTATCAGCTAACCGGTATATCTGGTGTGGGCGATTGTATCCCTTTCAGGAAGACCATTGATCGTGGTTGGCCGGACTATAACGATCCTATAGCACCTATAAGTAAAGCATTTCCGAATTATTTGAACTTTATAAAATGGCAGAAGGAGAAAAACGGTATGGAGATTGAGCAATTTAAAGTTGGCAAGAAAGATCAGCTTGTGCTTGTTCATAATGCTGCTAAATATCCCACTTTCGAAATTCGTAATATAGCAGCCAACGGACGTGTGTGGACTGGTGTTGAGGATATTGAGCGTAATTATTTCATTCCCACTGACCAACTGTCCAAAAGTGAATGGCCGGATGAAAACCAGTGTTCCATTGTTTTTCGTGTTTCTTATGGTAAATTTGATTACTTTACCGGGGCAGACTTGCCCGCCGTAACCACTTTGGACTGGCAGAATCTGGAATTGCCGGTTGGCTTGGTGACGGGGCCGGTAGAAGCATGTAAGAGTAACCATCACATGAATTACGATGCGATGGGCGTTACACTTCTCAAAGCTCTTCGGCCCCAGGTCGTTGTCGTTCATAATCGCAAGGCACAGCAGCCGGATATTGAAGTGTTGCGTCGCATTCTCTCTGCAACAAAAGCTTATCCTGGAAAGAAGGATGTTTTTTCAACCAACTTCCATCCTGCAACAGCACTTGTTGCCTATCCTAACACTGAGCAGATGGCTGCCAAGCAGGGACATATTGTAATTCGCGTACAACCCGGAGGTAATGAATTTTATGTCTATGCCCTTGATGATACAGGTGACAACTATGCTGTGACCTCCATTCATGGACCTTATATATGTAATTAATACACTAAAACCCGATATCATGCAATTATTAGATTGGATTATAGTAATTCTATTTTTGGGAGCCTTGACAATGATAGGTTTCCTTTTCTCTCGTAAAAATAAAAATGTTGAAGATTACTTCCTTGGTGGGCGAAGTATGCCGACGTGGTTGGTAGCTTTTGCTGCGGTTGGAACATCGATTAGTGCCGGTACGTTTGTTGGCGCACCTCAAATTGCTTTCGACGGTAACTTTACTTATATTATGCTTAGCGTTGGGGCGATAGTTGGCGGCTTGATGGCAGCTTATATTATTTTACCTGCCCTTTATAAAGCTAATACGATAACCATTTATGGTTATCTGGGCAATCGTTTTGGTGATGGTGCTAAAACGGCGACCAGTATCATGTTTTTGTTGGGACAATTACTTACGTCAGGCTCACGCCTTTTCATTGCTGCCATTGCGGTGTCTGTGATGCTTTATAATGATATATTGTTTCCTAATCTGATTGCTTCGATTGTGATTCTTGGCATTGTTAGTACAATCTATACGATGGCTGGAGGCATAAAAGGGTTGATCTATATTGATACCATCCAGATTCTGCTCGTAATCGGTACTGGTCTAGTTGCCATTTATCTGTTATTTAATGCAATCCCGTTATCTTTGGGTGAGATTGTCAATGTACTTGAAAATACGGAGTCTGGTAACAAGCTACAGGTGATTGATCCGAAGTTGTCACTAACTGAACCCTATAATTTGATTGGGGCTCTTTTTGCCTGTGCTATCTTTAAGTTTGCACAATATAGTACGGATCAGGAGTTTGTACAACGCCAATTGACTTGTAAATCTGTGAAAAAGGCTGCAAGTTCACTTGTATATTCTCAGGTTATCTCTCTTCCCGTTGTTGTGATCTTTATGATTATCGGTTCGTTGTTGTACGTATTCTATTCACGTCCGGAGTTGCTTGGTGCAACCGCACCGAGTGATTTGTTAAATGATAGTCGTCAAGTGTTCCCGCAATATATGTTCAACCACATGCCAACGGGTGTTCTCGGGCTGATGGTGGTAGGGCTGCTTGCTGCTGCATTGTCAAGTTTTAATTCGGCCATTAACTCTATGACCAGTAGCTTGTTTTCCGATCTTTATCTCCCTTGGAGACAAAAACGCGACAAGGGCACTGTGAAAATTAAATCAGAATTGAAGGAGTCACGTTTCCTTGTAGTCATTATGGGGATTGTATTGACGGCTTTTGCTATTATTGCTGCTTTGATGCAAGAAGCAGGCGATCAGTCGTTGGTTGATTTTGCGCTTGGCATTATGAGTTTCTCCTACGCCGGTATGTTAGGTATATTTCTTTGTGCCGTCTTGACTCGTCGTGGCAACGTTTACAGTGTGATAGCCGCATTAGTTATCGGTTGCTTAGTAGTTCTGCTTCTTCAACCCGGCATTTTAGGCTGGTGGAGTACAGCTTTATTTGGTGTACCTCTCAAGCTTGCCTGGCCTTGGTGGGTTGTTGTTGGTGGCAGTATCAGTTTTCTTGTTTGTTGTGTTGGAAAGAAAAAAGAATTAGTTGGCTAAATGAATAGAGTAATGAAAAAGCAATGGGTATTGTTGGTGGTGTTGGTAGTTGTTGTTTGTAGCCCTGTGTGGCCCAAAGTAACACTTCCCGCTATCATTTCTGATAATATGGTTTTGCAACAAAATACCAGAGTTAATATCTGGGGTAAGGCAGAACCGGGTGAAGTAATAACTGTTCAACCTTCATGGGCTACTGAGGCTATGACTGCGGTTGCTTCTGAAGATGGCAAGTGGATTGTGAAATTGAAAACGCCCCGTGCGACAATGAAAAACCAATCGATTACCGTTAGTGGAGAGGACACTGTAACAGTTAGTAATATCTTGATTGGCGAGGTATGGCTTTGCGGCGGACAGAGTAATATGCTTTTTCCGGTTGGCAAACAAGAAGATGTGAAGTGGCAAACCGGTATGGAGGAAGCTGACAAAGAACTACAGGACGCTAATTATCCTGAAATTCGTCTCTTCACCGTGCCTTATTGTCTGGCACCTGACGGTGAACGTGATGATTGTGAGGGGAAGTGGCTTGTTTGTACAGCGGACCATGTTTACAACTTCTCGGCAGTAGGGTTTGTTTTCGGTAGACGTCTTTTCAAAGAACTCCATACTCCTGTCGGACTCATTCTTTCGGCCAAAGGTGATACACATGTAGAATCGTGGACTAAAATGGAGGTGATGGGAAATAACTCACTTTATGCAGATGTGTTCGATGAGTTTGGAGTAGAAAATGTGAAACAGAATAAACCCTATAAAGTTCCATCCACACTATGGAACGGCATGATTAGACCAATTTTGGGTTATACCGTCAAGGGTACTATCTGGTATCAGGGGGAAGCCAATGCTATGCGCTATGAGCAATATCAACAGGTATTTACCAATATGATTAATAGTTGGCGTAAGGAGTGGGAACAACCGGATATGCCTTTTTACTTCGTTCAGATTGCTCCTTTCAAAGATCAGCCTGCCGGTATTCGGGAGGCTCAGCTTCAAACGTGGCAGGGTGGTTTGAAGAATCTGGGCATGGTGGTTACTACTGACGTAGGCGATTCGCTTGATATCCATCCTCGAAACAAACGTGTTCCGGGAGAAAGATTGGCTTTGTGGGCGTTGGCTAAACAATATGGTAAGAATATTGCCTGTTCCGGTCCACTGTTTAAGTCCATGAAATTATCGGGAAGCAAACTTATACTGAGCTTTGATTGTGCAGGTAATGGTTTAATGACACCTAACGATGCACCTGTGGAAGGTTTCTACATAGCCGGTGCAGATCGGAAATTTTACCCTGCAAAAGCGATCATTAACGGTAATCGCATTGAAGTTTCCTCCTCTCAGGTTCAGGAGCCCGTGGCAGTGCGTTATGCGTTTGCGAATTTCTTCCGTGCGAATCTCTATAATAAGGAGGGGTTACCAGCAACTCCATTCCGCAGTGACTCATGGTCTAAAAAATAAATATATATGAAAGTTAATAAATCAATATGCAGCTTGGCGTTAGCCGCTCCTTTAATTCTCTCACAGAATGTATACGCAGGACAGCGCCCTAATATCGTTTTCTTTTTAGTGGATGATTTCGGATGGACAGAATCTTCTCTACCTTTCGGTGAAAAAATGTACCCTAATAACCAGCGTTTTAAGACGCCCAATATGGAGCGCCTTTCCCAAAAGGGTGTCATGATGACAAACGCTTATGCTTGTCCGGTTTCAACACCTACGCGTGCATCTTTAATGACCGGTATGAATCCTGCCCACATGAAGATTACGTCGTTTATTTCACTCTATAAAGATATTGTGCCGGATGCAATTGGTGGCCACCCAGGTGCTACCAATGAGAACCTCGATGACATTTTTGCTCATCCGGAGTGGAATTATAATGCTTTCTGCCCCGTTTCTCTCGAACCGGAACGTGAAACGTACGGACTCAATCATACCCTCTATGCAACTCCTATGGTTGAAATTCTTCGTGATGCGGGCTATCATACCATTCATGTGGGGAAGGCGCATTGGGGACCTGCGGGTACACCCGGTTCAAATCCTTATAATATGGGTTTTGTGGTGAACATTGCCGGTTCGAGCAATGGTCATCCTAAAAGTTATCTTCCCGAAGATAATTTTGGTAATTTGCCGGGTAAGGGTGATTATGGTTCGGTACAGAATATGTCACAATATTATGGTACTGATGTACACTTGACTGAAGCTATGACCCGCGAGGCACTCAAAACGCTCGAACACCCTATCAGACAGAAGATACCTTTCTATCTCTATTTCTCTCATTATTCTAATCATACTCCCATTCAACAAGATAAGCGTTATATTCAGCCCTACCTTGATGCCGGAATGGATGAAGGACAGGCGCGCTATGCTTCCATGGTTGAAGGCATGGATAAAAGTTTGGGTGATTTACTTGATTTCCTTGAGACTAAGGACGTGGCTGATAATACAATTATTATCTTTTACTCTGATAATGGGGGACATAGTGTTGGGAATGAGAAGGGTGGGGAACCTCATACTCAGAATCTCCCGTTACGTGAGGGGAAAGGTTCAGTTTATGAAGGTGGTATTCGTGTTCCTATGCTTTTTTGCTGGCCGGGTAAGGTTAGTGCCGGGACGCGTATCAATACGCCTGTTTCAGCGGAAGATGTGTTCCCGACAATCCTTGAAATGGCAGGGGTGAGAAAATACGAGACCGTTCAGGAACGGGATGGTCAGAGCTTAGTGAGACTTATTCAGAAAGGTTCCCGATATGTGGCTAAGGCTCAGAAACGTGGAGAGATTACTAATCAACGCGAGGCCAATGCTATTGTGATTCCTGAAACTATTTCGGGTATTGATCCTGAACGTGGTATCATCTTTCATTTTCCCCATCAGCTTCGTTTTGAGGATCAGGATGATATCGACTTCATGAGTGCCATTCGTAAAGGTGATTGGAAACTGGTCTATCGTATGCATACTGCCGAACTGGAACTCTACAATCTTCGTGAAGATATTGGTGAACGTAACAATCTGGCTGCCCGACATCTGGAAATAGTGAGGGAAATGGCAAAAGAACTTGGTACCCGTCTTCGTGGTTGGGATGCTCCAATGCCTACCGTGAGAGCAACCGGGCAAAAAGTTCCCATGCCCGATGAATTATAGTGGTTAAATAGAAACAGGCTGCAACTTAATTGTACAGCCTGTTTCTTTGTATTTAATTCTTTAGATTATCTCAATTCCTTGTTCTTTGCAAAGTTGTAATCCTACATCTTTCAATTTGAACTTCTGTATCTTACCACTTCCTGTCATTGGGAATTCGTCAATGAAGAATACATATTTCGGTATCTTGTAACGCGAGATCTTGCCTGTGCAGAAGTCGCGTACATCCGATTCATGTATATCTGCTCCTTCTTTCAGGATAATGAAAGCACCTACTTCCTCACCGTATTTCTTCGATGGAATGCCGGCAACTTGTACGTCCTTCACACCTTCCAGTTTATAGAGGAATTCTTCTATTTCACGCGGGTAGATATTCTCACCACCACGAATAATCATATCTTTGATACGTCCTGTGATGCGGTAGTTACCATCTTCATCTTTTACTCCGAGGTCTCCGGAATGGAGGAAGCCGTTCTTATCGATGACTTCGGCCGTAGCTTGCGGATTCTTGTAGTACCCCTTCATGTTGTTATATCCCCGGTTACACATTTCACCTTGTACACCTACCGGGCATTCTTCTCCGGTCTCAGGATCGATAACCATGACTTCTGTATGTTCAAAATCATGCCCTACGGTATTGCAACGCACATCGAACGGATCGTCAATACGTGAGGCAGTCATACCGGGGGACGTTTCTGTCAGACCGTATACACTGGTCACCTTCATGTACATTTTCTCTTCTACCTGTTTCATTAATTCTACGGGGCAAAGAGAACCGGCCATGATACCTGTGCGCAGGCTGGACATGTCGAACATGTCGAACATTGGATGATGCAGCTCGGCAATAAACATGGTGGGCACACCGTACAGAGCTGTACAGCGTTCCTTATGTATGGAGGCAAGCACCACCAGCGGATTGAAGCGCTCTACCATGACTTCCGTGCAACCGTGAGTCAGACAGTTCATTGTGGCAAGCACTACACCGAAACAGTGGAACAGAGGTACGCAGACACATAGCTTGTCATCGGCTGTGAACTTCATATGTTCTCCTGTCAGATAACCATTGTTGGCAATGTTATAGTGGGTGAGCATGACTCCTTTCGGAAAACCGGTGGTACCTGATGTATATTGCATATTTACCACATCGTGGCAGGTTACCTGGCTTTTCAGATTATTCAGACGTTCGTCTTCCACATTGTTACCCAGCAACAAGATTTCAGAGGTATTATACATGCCGCGATGCTTCTCCTGACCTACGTAGACGACGTTGCGCATATGTGGAAAACGTTTGCTCTTCAGGTGTCCGCGTTCGCAGTTTTTCAATTCCGGCAGCATGGTATATGTCATTTGCACGAAGTCGCTGTCCTTTTCACCGTTTACGATGCAGAGGGTATGCATGTCTGAATTTTCGCATAAGTATTCCAGTTCGGCTTGTTTATAATTGGTGTTTACGGTTACATAAACGGCACCGATTTTGGCACAGGCATATAGTAATGTAAGCCAGTCGGGGACGTTGGCAGCCCATATACCTACATGGGTTCTGCGTTCTACACCAATGGAGATAAGTCCTTTTGCCATGTCGTCTACCCGGCGGTTGAACTGGCTCCAGGTGAAACGCAGGTTACGGTCGGAATAAACTATATATTCTTTGTCGGGCGTAGTTTCTGCCCAGTGCTCCAGCCATTGGCCGAGCGTTCTTTCGTATAACATGAAAAATAGTGATTAGGTGTTTAGTGATAAGTGATTAATACTGGGATGATTAGTGTCAGGTTAGTGATAGGCATTGTGCTTATCACTAACCACTAATTGTTTATCACTAAATGGGTGTATAGATTACTGCAAGAATTTTTGCCGCTTTGCCTTCGTAAGCATGTACGTGGTGGGGAACGATAGAATCATAATAAATGCTGTCCCCTTCTTCGAGCAGGTATGTATTCTTGCCGTAGCTGATTTCCATGATGCCTTCCATGACCATGATAAATTCTTCTCCTTCGTGTGAAGAAAGTACGAAGTCACTGTCTTCCGTGGCAGCCACGTCAATGATGAACGGCTCCATATGACGGTCGGCCTTTGCTTTGGACAGGGAATGGTATTCCATGTGCTTGCGGCTTTGGATAGCGTTGTTGGAGAAACTGATGGTGTCTTTGGCTTCCGTCTTGCGGCAGATAGCCGGACCGGTTTCATCCTGATCGTCAAGGAAAGTCCCCAGTCGCACACCCAGAACACGTGCTATTTTGATAAGTGGAGCCAGTGATGGCAAGTCGATGTTTTTCTCAATGCGTTCAATCTGTTCCACGGCTAAACCGGAACGTTCGGCCAGTTGCTCAATACTGATTGACTGGCTTTCACGGAGCGACTTAATCTTTTCTCCGACAATCTTGCTTGTATCCATAATTGATAATGTTTTTCGCCTATTAGGTTATAAATTGTATTGTTAAACTGCAAAAATAAAACAAACTTTTACTTGTTGCAACAATCCGTGCGGAAAAAAAGAAGCTTTTATTGATTTTATCAGTTTACGATTCTACTGATTTCTTCTGCATTTGCTTTATTCTTCTGGAATACATTCTTGAAGTTATTCAAATTATATTTAATGGAAATCATTATATTCTGGTTATCAGGATCTAATAGTTTCAACACTTCCAGTTCAGAGAGTGAGCGCACTTCACGTTCGTTCAATATAATTAGTGGAACACCTTTTCCGATCTTTACCTTATTATCTTTTTGACATTTTGTATTTTTTATCTGCTGAGAATGCGTTATATTCGTCCGGTAACTCATAGAGACAAAAGCATTCAAATTAAAATCAGCAAGAACCAGATTATTAGAATGGTATCGAAATACTTACATCTTATTTAGATTGAAATGTCCTTTGAAATGTGTACTTATAGGTGTGGAACCTAACGCAAATAAGTGCGTTGCTTGTAAGAAACAAGTCTTTCACTCATAAGAAGCAAGTCTTTCACCTGTAAGAAGCAAGCCTTTCATCCATAAGAAGCAACTCTTTTCTGCATAAGAAGTATAGATAAGTGAAAGAATATGCAGATATGGCGTATTCTTATTCTTTATCTATTCATTAAATATTCCGGATTGTGATTTTATAAAAAGGTGCATGTCGCCGAAAGGGTGAATATTGAATCATTTTGGTGGCAATGTTGATGTATCTGTGTGATTATGGCACAAGCCACTTCCATATGGGAACGACTTTTATCTTTAATCCATCTTGTTCGATAGTCTCTTCCTGATCTTTACTGATAATCAAAGCTGTTTTTATCTCCATAAAACGGGACAAACTGATAAGGGCATTGATTTCTCTACCGCGTGTCTGTTCGTCGCGGAGGGCATAAGAGACTTGTATGGCGAGTCCGGCATCGGGAATCACAAAATCCACTTCTACGTTTTTGTTATAGTAAAAGAGTGCTTCTCCATATTGTTTGTAGAGCTGGATGGCTACCAGATTTTCGAGCAGCTTTGTCTCTGGTTGGAAGAGGAATAAATTGAGGATACCGTTATCATAGAAATAATGTTTCTTTGTTCCTTCTCTCTGCGGGATGAAATCATTGAAGTTGCTGAGCGAGAAGATGAGATAAGCATCGTGCAGATAGCCTAAATAGCTGGAAATGGTTTCTCGGGTCACCTTGCTGCCATCTCCCTGCAAAATATTCTGTAGTCTTTTAACGGCCATAGGTTGGAGTACGCTGTCTGCCAGCTTGCGTACCAATAGGCGCAAGCTTTGCTCATTTCTTACGTTGTTTCTTATTACGATGTCCGAATAGAGTATCTTTTGATATAAAGAAGTGAGCCAGGCGCGTTTATCCGCGTAGCCGAAGCTTTCGGGCAAGCCTCCATTGTAAAAATACCCTTCAAATAAACGTACTACATCTGCTCTTACCGGAGCCAACTGCCAATGGGCATCCAGCGTAATGTGATGATATTCCAGATATTCGGGAAAGCTGAAGGGATATACTTCCTGCATCAGGTATCTGCCGCCCAATGTAGAAGCTATTTCGCGACTAAGCATGTGGGCGTTACTGCCAGTGATGAAAACTTGCCGTTTTTCGTCTGCCAGTCGGCGGGCAAAGTGTTCCCATCCTTCCACATTCTGTATTTCGTCCAGAAAGATGATAGGATCACAGGCGAACATTTCTTTGTAGCATTCTACAATTAAGTGAAGTTCTTCTTTCCGGATGTCCGTAATGCGCTCGTCTTCGAAGTTGATGAAAAGGATTTCCTGTTTATCATGTCCTTGGCGTAATAGTTGCTGTATGTGCTGGTAGAGCATGTATGTTTTGCCGGCACGGCGAATACCGACAAATACATAATTGGCATTCTTCTCCATAGATAGTTTACGGGGCAATAGTTCTACCTTACTGATGAACTCTTGTTGGTTCAGGATGATTTGTTTAATGATGTCTTTTTCCATACTTCGGCAATGCTTAGTATGCAAATATAATGATTATATTCTGTAAAGTACATCTTTTGTAGTGAATATGTCTTCTGTAAAAGACATATTTGTTATATAACATGTCTTTTATAGCCTTTGTACCTCCTTGCGCTATTTGTTGTTTATCTGTGCTCCGTTTCCATTTCGGAACCTCTTTTGCGCTTTATTTATTCAGATAGTATGCAAACAAAAAAGGGAAGCTTTTTGACGGCTTCCCTTTTTAATGCTTTTGCTGCAAGTAACGGATTACTTACGCAGACCGAGCTCTTTAACGATGGCACGATATCTTGTGATGTCGCGATCCTTCAGGTAGTTCAGCAACGCACGGCGTTTTCCTACCAACATTGTCAAGGCTCTTTCAGTACTATAATCTTTTCTGTTGAGCTTAAGGTGCTCAGTCAGGTGGGAAATACGGTATGAAAACAAAGCTATCTGGGCCTCAGCTGAGCCAGTATCAGTGTTAGACTTTCCGTACTTGCCAAAGATCTCTTGCTTTTTAGCAGCGTCTAAATACATAACTTTTAATTAAATTGATATATAAATGTTCTTTTACGAGGCTGCAAAGATAGAGATAATCTTTTATACTGCAATGATATTCAATGAAATTTTTCTCTTGCTGCAACTATATCTAATGCAAAATTCGTACCTTTGCACCCAAATATATAGGTATTGTATGCAAAATATTAGAAACATTGCAATCATTGCCCATGTTGACCATGGGAAAACGACGCTTGTCGACAAGATGCTCTTGGCGGGAAATCTGTTCCGCAGCAACCAGAGCACAGGTGAATTAATGCTGGATAACAACGACTTGGAACGTGAACGAGGGATAACGATCCTTTCTAAAAACGTTTCTATCAATTACAAAGGAACAAAAATCAATATCATTGATACTCCGGGACACAGCGACTTCGGAGGTGAGGTGGAACGTGTGCTGAACATGGCAGACGGATGTATCCTTTTGGTGGATGCTTTCGAAGGTCCGATGCCTCAGACACGTTTCGTGTTGCAGAAAGCTCTGCAGATTGGTCTGAAACCCATCGTTGTGGTGAACAAGGTAGACAAACCGAACTGTCGCCCGGAAGAGGTATATGAAATGGTGTTCGACCTGATGTTCAGCCTGAATGCTACAGAGGATCAGTTGGACTTCCCCGTTATCTACGGTTCTGCAAAGAACAACTGGATGAGTACGGACTGGAAGACTCCTACTGATAATATCTTCGCATTGCTGGACTGTATTGTAGAGAATATACCGGCTCCCACGCAGTTGGAAGGTACTCCGCAGATGCTTGTAACTTCTCTGGATTATTCTTCTTATACCGGACGTATCGCCGTAGGTCGTGTACATCGTGGTATGCTTAAAGAAGGGATGAATGTATCTCTGGCTAAGCGTGACGGAAGTTTTGTGAAATCAAAAATCAAGGAGTTGCATACATTTGAAGGTATGGGACGCGCGAAGGTATCGGAAGTTTCTTCCGGTGACATCTGTGCATTGGTAGGTATCGAAGGTTTTGAGATCGGAGATACGGTTTGTGATTTCGAAAACCCGGAAGCATTGCCACCTATCGCTATTGACGAACCAACCATGAGTATGTTGTTTGCCATTAATGATTCTCCTTTCTTTGGTCGCGATGGTAAGTTCGTTACTTCTCGTCATATTCACGATCGTTTGATGAAGGAATTGGATAAGAACCTTGCCCTACGTGTGCGTAAGAGTGAGGAAGATGGTAAATGGGTAGTTTCCGGTCGTGGTGTACTCCATCTTTCAGTGTTGATTGAGACCATGCGCCGCGAAGGTTATGAACTTCAGGTAGGACAGCCACAGGTTATCTTCAAGGAGATTGATGGTGTGAAATGTGAGCCGATTGAAGAGCTGACTGTGAATGTACCCGAAGAATATGCCAGCAAGATTATTGATATGGTAACCCGTCGTAAGGGTGAAATGGTGAAAATGGAGAATGCAGGCGAACGTGTGAACCTGGAATTCAATATGCCGTCACGTGGTATCATCGGTCTGCGTACGAATGTACTGACTGCTTCTGCCGGTGAAGCTATCATGGCACACCGTTTTAAAGAATACCAACCGCATAAGGGAGATATCGAACGTCGTACCAACGGCTCCATGATTGCCATGGAAACAGGAACGGCTTTTGCTTATGCTATTGATAAATTGCAGGATCGTGGTAAGTTCTTTATTTTCCCACAGGAAGATGTGTATGCCGGACAGGTGGTAGGTGAACACTCTCACGATAACGACTTGGTAATTAACGTTACGAAATCCAAGAAGTTGACGAATATGCGTGCTTCCGGTTCGGATGATAAAGTTCGTTTGATTCCACCCGTACAGTTCTCACTGGAAGAGGCTTTGGAATATATCAAGGAAGATGAGTACGTAGAGGTTACGCCAAAGGCGATGCGTATGCGTAAAGTGATTCTGGACGAGATAGAACGTAAGCGTGCGAATAAGAGCTAAAGTTGTTTGTAAATAGATAGAAAAGGAGTGCTTCACTGTAATGGTGGGCACTCCTTTTCATTTATACGTTACTTGCAGGAAATGATTAATCTATAAATTTGATCTTTTCTGCACTTCTCGGTTTAGCAGCAGGAGTTTCATCCGGATAACCGAATGCGATGCAATAGAGCAATTGATATCCTTCGGGAATATCCAGCTTCTTCAGATATTCAGCCGCTTCCGGGGTTGATGTCATGAATCGTGTCGGGCCGCCCAGGCAGCAAGAGCCTATGCCCATAGACCAAGCTGAAAGAATCATGTTTTCACCCAGCAGGCCGCAGTCTATTTGTGACAGGTCATAAGACTGGTCATTGGCAATAAACACCACTGTAGAGGCATTACGGAACATATTCTTGAAATTAGGATCTTCCGCTGCTTTAGGATTCTGCTTTTTGTAAACTTCAGTAATACCGTTGATGAATTCCGGATTATCCACTACCCGTATTTCCCAGGATTGTTTGTTTTGTCCGTTGGGAGCATTGATACCGCAGTTCAGTATAATCTGCATGGTATCGCGGTTTACCGCTTGCGGTTTGTACTTACGAATACTGCGGCGTGACATCATATTTTCAATCACCGCATTCTCTTTACTTTCATTTGCACACGTGGCTTCATTCTCTTTTTGTACTTGCGTACCGCATCCGCAGAGCAACAACAGGCTGACACCTGCCAACATCAATTTGATACTTTTCATATTGCTTTGTTTAATATTGGTTTTCGCAAAGCTAACAAAAAAAGCGTAGTAATGAAGTAGTTACTTGGAAAAAAGAACCTTTTTTATATTAAGCCTTCCAGCTCTTTTTTCACCAACCAGTATCCGACTTGTGCTTCGGATATACCTTCAAGTAGTTGGTAAGGACATATGAATTGGTCATCCTCAATTCTTGAATCCATATAATAGAAACAGCATGTATTATCTTTCTCGAAATGTTTGGCATATTCCAGAATGTGAGTCGATATAAGGAAGGAACAATGCGGATATTTTCTGAGTAATTCATTTACAGCAATAGAGGCTTCAAAAGCATCCTGTGCATTTGTTCCGCGGAACATTTCATCCAGTATTATCAGGCATCGTTTACCGGATTTCGCTTTTTGGAGTACTTCTTTGATCCGCAGAATCTCCGCCATAAAATGACTCCTGCCATCGCGCAGAGAGTCCGGAAGATTGATGGAGGTATAGATTCCATCAAATACGGGGCAGGTCATTGAACGGGCGGGAACCGGCAATCCGCAGTGTGCCAGCCACACGGCGATGGTAATGGCTTTGAGGGTTGTTGATTTACCGGCCATGTTGGAACCTGTAAGAATACATATATTACCGTTCGTCATCTTCCAGTCATTATTCCGCCCTCCTTTAGTAAATGGATGTACAAAGCCGTTGATGGACAAATCCATTGTTTTCGTCATCTCCGGGCGGCAGCAGAAACCTTTGCTGGCTGCTATGCGGTGTGCAGTACGGCATACATCCAGTATATAAATATGGGACAGCAGACCTCTTATCAATTCTAAGTGGATACAGCGGAACAGATAATCGTACTTATCGATGATATAGCTGGAAGGGGATTTCTCTTTTTTATAGAGTTCAATTACTTCTTTCAATTCGCTGCTATATATCGTGTATTGAATACTCTGTGCCAGTTCTTTCAGAAGTAAAGGGGCATTTTCCGGGAGATTTGTTCGTAATGATTCCAGTTGGTTTAATAATCGGATAGTCAAAGTGACACCTCGTTTAATAACATAGCGTTGAGCATCGTGTCTTAATAAACGGTCGAATGCTGAAGTTAGCGAAACTAAAATATTAGGTCTTCTGATCTGATCACGATATTCTAAATAATATTCGATGAAGTCGAGTTCTTCTTCATCCAGGGGGAGCTCGGGTAACTCCTGCCAGGCGATTGCTTCTTGCCTCTTTTGTATGGCGGATATGTCATTTAGGGGAGAGGTAATCCAGTCTAACATCAGACGTTTTCCGTTCTTGGTCTCTGTTGCAGAAAATAGGGAGTAGAGAGGATACTCGTCGTATATTCCTTCTACAATGCTTAGATCAGCCTGCGTTTGCTTGTCGGTATCCAGATAAGTCATATTCCCAATATTATGGTGTTGCGCAAAATTAGGAAATTATTCATGAAGAACAAATGAAACGGATAAAAACAAAAAAAGCGGCTCTTGATTGTCAAGAGCCGCTTTCGTATATATATCTAAACTGGTTTTATTCAGATTAGAGCTTTGGACCAGCAGCAACCAGTGCTTTACCAGCTTCGTTACCTGTGAACTTAGCAAAGTTCTTGATGAAACGACCAGCCAGGTCTTTTGCTTTTTCTTCCCACTGACAAGCACACTCATAAGTGTCACGAGGATCAAGGATCTTCGGATCAACATTCGGCAATGCAGTCGGAACAACAAAATCGAAGAAAGGAATAACCTTAGTAGGAGCCTTGTCGATAGAACCGTCAAGGATTGCGTCGATGATACCACGAGTATCTTTGATAGAGATACGTTTGCCGC
>OGLT01000048.1_pt1 | contig 103843 bp, 92 predicted proteins | sample 1572911 | NCBI WGS metagenome assembly OGLT01 (sample SAMEA2582014, study PRJEB24529) | metagenome | biome: Human gut stool | place: China | collected 2011 | reverse complement strand
CACGGATGCCAGCTGCGGCATGGTTAGAAATACCGGATTTTGCGGTCAGAATTTGCCGCCGCATGTTTATCTGGAACTTTTAAGTATCTATTTCTTGTAATATTACTTATCAACTCAAAGAGGTCTATGCTTATTGCGACAGCCTTTCTTTTGTACAAATGTCACAAAATGTATTCTTGAAACTTGGCAATAATGTGGAAAATAACGATTGGGTATTGCATTTCCTGACATATGGAAATATAATCTAACCATCAACTGAAAACGTTACCGGAAACATTACCGATAACAATACCGGAAACGTTACAGAAGAAGTTGAACAAATCATATCAGGAGGGTAAATTTATGAAAAGAAAAGTGTTATCCGTAATGCTTGCAAGTGCAATGCTCGCAACGATGTTTACTGGATGTGGGGACAGCAGCACAACAGACAGTAACGCAGCAGCTACCACAGGAAACGATGCAGCTGCAACAACCACAGAGGCGGCAGATACAGATGCAGCGAAGACGGATGCAGCGGGCGGTTCAGTTTATTATCTGAACTTCAAGCCGGAGCAGGATCAGGCATGGCAGGATCTGGCAGCAACCTACACAGAGCAGACAGGTGTTCCAGTAACGGTTATCACAGCAGCAGACGGTACTTACGAGCAGACGTTAAAGTCAGAGATCGCCAAGACCGAAGCTCCTACCTTATTCCAGGTAAACGGACCGGTAGGACTTGCAAACTGGAAGGATTACTGTCTGGATCTTTCAAACAGCGAGATCTATTCCCATCTGACCAGCGATGACTATGCACTGAAGAATGACGCTGGCGAGGTTTCCGGTATCGCATATGTAATCGAGACTTATGGCATCATTTACAACAAGACGATCTTAAACGACTACTGCACAATGGACAACGCAGTGATCTCTTCTCCGGAAGACATCAACAACTTTGAGACATTAAAGGCAGTGGCAGACGACATTCAGGCAAGATTAGACGAGATCAACGATCAGTTCGGATATGACTTAAAGGGAGCATTTACTTCCGCAGGTATGGATGGATCTTCCGACTGGAGATTTAAGACACACCTTGCAAACCTTCCGATCTACTATGAGTACAAGGACAAGGGCATTGATTCCACCGATGCAATCGAGGGTACATACCTTGACAACTACAAGCAGATCTGGGATCTCTACATTACAGATTCCACCTGTGAGCCGGGTCTTCTTTCCAGCAAGACCGGTGACGAGGCTGAGTCCGAGTTCGGTATGGAAGAGGCTGTTTTCTACCAGAACGGTACATGGGAGTACAGCAACCTGACCAATGAGGATAACGGTTATCTCGTAACAGCTGAGGACATGAGCATGATGCCGATCTACATTGGTGTGGACGGTGAGGAAAATCAGGGACTCTGCACAGGTTCTGAGAACTACTGGTGCGTTAATAATCAGGCATCCGCAGAGGATCAGCAGGCAACACTTGATTTCCTTGAGTGGGTGATCACATCTGATGAGGGACGTGATTCCATGGCTAATGTAATGGGATTCACAACACCGTTTGATACTTTCGCTGACGGTTACACAGCAGACAATGTATTCATCCAGGCAGATGCAGCTTACACCAAAGCTGGCAAGTATTCTGTAACATGGAACTTCTCCACTATTCCTTCTGAGACATGGAAAGATGGCGTTGGTTCTGCATTACTTGAGTATGCACAGGGTACCGGCGACTGGGATGGCGTTGTGACAGCATTCGTAGATGGATGGAAGACTGAGTACGACGCAACACACGAATAAAAATCTGTAAAATGCAGGGGGTGGGCATGAGAACTGCCCACCCTTTTTTAGAAGGATGCGGGTACTGCAAAGCATCTGCCCGATATCGGTTTTATTGAATATGAGAGGATGAAAGAGTATGGAGAAATCAATTAAGAAATATTTTCCTGTTTTTGCACTCCCGACTTTAGTGGCATTTACAATCGGTTTTATAATTCCTTTTATTATGGGTATCTATTTATCGTTTTGTGAATTTACGACGGTGACTGATGCAAAGTTCGTGGGACTGAAAAATTATATCCGGATTTTTTCGGATGCAACATTCACACATGCGCTGGTGTTTACGGCACTGTTTACGGTCGTGTCCGTTCTTACGATCAATGTGTTTGCATTTGCGATCGCGATGCTTTTAACAAAGGGAATTAGGGGAACGAACCTGTTTCGTACCGTGTTCTTTATGCCGAACCTCATCGGAGGTATCGTGCTTGGTTATATCTGGCAGATCCTGTTAAACGGTATTCTGGCAAACTTCGGAAAGACGCTTACCTATTCCGGAACCTACGGATTCTGGGGACTCGTAATTTTGATGAACTGGCAGCAGATCGGTTATATGATGATTATCTATATTGCCGGCATCCAGAACATCCCGGGCGAGCTGATCGAGGCGGCGAAGATCGACGGTGCGACGAACCGTCAGCTGCTGCGCCATGTGACGATCCCGATGGTAATGCCGTCGATTACGATCTGTACATTCCTGACACTGACGAACTCCTTCAAGCTGTTTGACCAGAACCTGGCGTTGACTGCGGGCGAGCCGTCCAACAGTTCACAGATGCTGGCGCTGAACATTTATGAGACCTTCTACACCAGAACCGGATGGGAGGGCGCCGGTCAGGCGAAAGCAGTGGTATTCTTTATCATTGTGGCAGTCATTGCAATGCTACAGAACAGACTTACCAGAAGTAAGGAGGTGCAGCAATAATGGCAAAGAACAAAAAAGCAGACAATCAGGTGAGTGCGGTAAGACGCGCCAAACACGGATGGATTTTGACTGTATTTTTCTCAATCCTTGCGGTACTGTGGCTGTACCCGATTTTCCTCGTGGCGATGAACTCCTTAAAGAAAAAAGGATTCATCACGAGATATCCGTTTGCACTGCCGGATCACCGTTCCTTCTTCGGAATTGAGAACTTTATCAAGGGCGTGCAGAAGACAAACTTTTTTGCGGCGATGGGGAACTCCGTTATCATCACGGTAGGTTCTGTGGCGGTAATCATTCTCTGTACCTCCATGTGCGCATGGTACATTACGAGAGTACATAACAAAGTGAACTCCACGATCTACATGTTATGCCTGTTTTCCATGATCGTGCCGTTCCAGATGGTTATGTTCTCCCTGTCAAAGCTGGCGAACATGATGCATTTAAGCAATCCCATCGGTATTATTCTGGTATACCTCGGATTCGGAGCCGGACTGGCGGTGTTTATGTTCTGCGGTTTTGTGAAGAGCATTCCGCTTGAGATTGAGGAGGCGGCAATGATTGACGGCTGTACGCCGCTCCAGACCTTTTTCCAGGTGGTATTCCCGATTATGAAGCCGACCACGATCACGGTGGCAATTCTGCAGGCAATGTGGATCTGGAACGACTATCTGCTGCCTTATCTGGTGCTGGATCTGAAAAAATACAAGACCATCCCGATTGTCATCCAGTATTTAAAGGGCGGCTACGGAGCTGTTGACTGGGGTACCATGATGGCGATGCTGGTGCTTGCCATTGTTCCGATCATTATTTTTTATGCAGCCTGCCAGAAGTATATTATAGAAGGTGTTGTTGCAGGAGCTGTCAAAGGCTGATATAATAATTGCCAGTGAAATCAAGAAGACAAAAACAGGCAGGAAAAGTTATGGTTACAATAAAAGATATTGCCAGAGAGTCAGGCTATTCCGTCAGCACGGTTTCCAGAGTGCTTAATAATAGAAATGATGTCAGCCCGGATGCAAGAAAAAAGATCGAGGAAGTTGTCGCAAAGTTTAATTTTGTGCCGAACAACAATGCGAAGCATTTAAAACAGAACAATTCCAAGGCAATCGGCGTACTGGTCAAAGGTATCTCAAATATGCTTTTTGCCAGTGTCGTGGAGGAAATCCAGCGCATGATCGAGAAAACGGAATATACGCTGGTCGTGTCTTATCTGGACGAGGATGCAGATGAGGTAGAGCAGGCAATTCTTCTTTGCAGGGAGAGAAAGCCGCTTGGGCTTTTGTTCCTCGGCGGTAATCCGGAATATTTTCACCGGGAGTTCTCCGGTGTGGATGTGCCGTGTGTGTTGGTGACGAACCGTGCCAATGAGATGCATTTTGAGAATCTTTCCAGCGTTGCCACGGACGATATTGCAGCGGCACGCTGTGCGGTGGATCAGCTGTTTGTGGCTGGACACCGCAGAATCGGCATTCTCGGCGGTGATTTTGACAAGTCTTATACGAGTCATCAGCGTTTCCTGGGATGTGAGCAGAGCTTTTCGGAGCATGGGGCGGTTCTTGATGTGGAGCACTGCTATGAGAAGGCAAGATTCTCTTTTGGAAGCGCCTGCCGGGCGATGAAGCGCCTGATCGGGAAGTTTCCGGATGTGACCGCAGTGTTTGCAATGTCGGATGTGATGGCGATCGGGGCCATCCGCGCACTGCGTGATCTGGGGTACCGCGTGCCGGAGGATGTTTCCGTGATCGGTTTTGACGGTACATCGCTTGCAGAGTATTACAATCCGAAGCTGGCGACGATCAAGCAGCAGCATCAGACGCTTGCAAACCGCAGCATCGAGATTTTATTCGGCCAGATCGAGTTGAAGAAAGAGCCGATTCACGAGATTGTTCCGTTTGAGTTTGTAAATGGGGAGAGTATTCGAGTGATAGATGAAAGGTAAGGACGAGGTTATGAGAAGTAGTGGAGTATTGATGCATATATCATCCCTGCCATCTCCGTATGGAATTGGTACGATGGGAAAAGAAGCCAGAAAGTTTGCAGACTTTCTTGAAAAATCAGGACAGAAATACTGGCAGATTCTTCCGATCTGCCCCACAAGTTACGGTGATTCGCCGTATCAGTCATTTTCCAGCTTTGCAGGGAATCCGTATTTTATAGATCTGGAATACCTGTGTAAGGAAAAACTGTTGAAAAAGGCGGAGTGTGAGTCTTTCCCGTGGGGAAAGAAAGCAGACAAGGTGGATTACGGCGTGATGTACGAGTCGCGCTATAAGCTGTTAAAGATCGCGTTTGAGAGGTTTCTTCGCGCAGAGCCGGACGATTTTGAGGCGTTCTGTGAAAAAGAGGCAGACTGGCTTTCTGATTATGCGCTGTTTATGGCGTTAAAGGATGCCAACGGCGGAAACGCATGGTTTTCCTGGGAAAAAGATTTAAAGATGAGAAAACCGGAGGCACTTGCCGAGGCGAGAAGCACCTATGCGAAGGATATCCGCTTTTACCAGATGTTACAGTATCTGTTTTTCAAGCAGTGGTGGGAGCTAAAAGCCTATGTGAATGAAAAAGGTATTGAGATCATCGGGGATGTTCCGATCTACGTCGCAGGGGATTCTGCTGACGTATGGGCGAATCCGGAAGAGTTCTATCTGGATGAGGATTTAAATCCGATTGATGTGGCAGGGTGTCCGCCGGATGCATTTTCCGAGGACGGACAGCTCTGGGGCAATCCGTTGTTCCGTTGGGATGTAATGAAGAAAAACGGATACACCTGGTGGACGAAACGCATTGCGGCAATGTCAAAGCTTTACGATATTGTCCGGATTGACCATTTTCGCGGATTTGATTCCTACTATGCGATTCCGGCAAAGGATAAGACGGCAAAGAATGGTGAGTGGCGCAAGGGACCGGGCATGGATCTGTTTCATACGCTGGAGCAGAAGCTTGGCAGATTAAACATTATCGTGGAGGATCTGGGCTTTTTGACACCGTCCGTGTTAAAGCTTGTTGCGGATTCCGGATTTCCGGGAATGAAAGTCATACAGTTTGCGTTTGACTCGAGAGAGGGAAGCAATTATCTCCCGCATACCTACACGGAGCACTGTGTGGTGTACACCGGAACACATGACAATGATACGCTGCTTGGCTGGATGAAGACTGCGCCGAAGGAGAGCGTCAAATTTGCAAAGGAATACTTAAACCTCACGAAAGAGGAAGGCTATAACTGGGGCATGATGCGTGGTGCATGGTCTTCGGTCGGGGAGCTTGCGGTGGTGCCGATGCAGGATCTGATCGGTCTTGGTTCGGAGGCACGCATGAACACGCCGTCCACACTGGGGGGCAACTGGCAGTGGCGTGCAACATCAGATCAGATTACCGTCAAGCTTGCCAAACGGCTTTATAATTATATGGAAATGTACGGACGTCTCTGGGTGGGCGAAGATGCAGACAGAAAAGAGCAGTAAACAGTTGTAATTGCCGTGTATCCGTGATACGATAAAAAAGAGCATTGCAGAAGAGAAACGCTCATCTGGCAGAGGCCGGGTGGGCGTTTTCGATTGTGTTTATATAGGAAAAACAGACGTGGAACAGAGCGGTGTATGTCCGGCACATGCCGGAAACAGCAGAATGTATGTTACGGTGGGAGAAACAGATGCTTTATTTTATTGTGAATGAGAAGTCCAGAAGCGGCAGGGGCGCGCAGATCTGGAAAGAGGTACAGAGAGAACTTGTGAAGAGAGGAATCCATTACCGGCATTATGTCACGGAGCATGAGGGGCATGCCACACGTCTTGCTGTTGAGATCTGCGCGAAGACGGATGATGATATCTGCCTTGCAGTGGTCGGCGGGGACGGAACGGCAAATGAGGTCATCAACGGCATCACACATCCGGAAAAAGTGCGGTTCGGACTGATACCGACCGGCTCGGGAAATGACCTGGCGAGAGGGTTAAAGCTTAGCGGCACGCCGTCGGAGAATCTGGCGCGCATGCTCTCCTGCATGCAGCGGGGGAGAGAGGCATGCACCGTGATCGATCTGGGAGAGGTGGCATGGGATGACTGCGAGAAGCCGAGAAAGTTCGCCATCAGTGCCGGCGTGGGACTTGATGCGTTAGTCTGCAAAAAAGCCCTGACATCGAAGCTGAAAGTATTTTTAAATAAGCTGCATCTGGGCAAACTGACCTATCTGCTCATTACGGTGCAGTCGCTTTTTTCCATGCAGACGACGGAGGCTGCGGTGCGTCTGGACGAGACCCCGGAGCGGAAGTTAGACCGCATCATCTATATCGCGGCGATGAACTTTAAGGCAGAGGGAGGCGGCGTTCCCATGGCGCCGAAGGCGGATGCCACGGACGGAAAGCTTTCGATCTGCAGTGTACACGGAATTCCGAAGTGGCGCACATTTTTATGCCTGCCGTTCCTCGTGGCGGCAAAGCATACGGGAATCCGCGGATTTGACATAGACGACTGCGGCACATGCGAGGTCCGGCTGAAGGATCCTATGGTGCTGCATGCGGATGGAGAATACTGTGGTGATGTCACGAAGCTGCAATTCCGCTGTTTGCCGGGAATGCTGCGGGTGATGCTGTAGAAAAGCGAAGTGTACAGATCCCCGGCTTTGTCTGCGCCAGAAGGTCATCCGCGCGCGATGATATTTTAGTTTCCGCGGGAATAATTACAGATCCCCCTTCATACATTTTATTAAGTATGGAAGGGGTATTTTTATGGACATCAGCAGCAAAAAAGAGTTTGATTTATACAAAGATATACAAAACCGTACAGACGGGGAGGTGTATCTTGGAATTGTAGGACCGGTCCGGACCGGAAAGTCAACGTTTATCAAACGGTTTATGGATCTTATGGTACTTCCCTATATGGAAGATGTACATAGCAGGCAGCGCACGATTGATGAATTACCCCAGTCTGCACAGGGAAAAACCATCATGACGACGGAACCGAAGTTTATTCCGAAAGACGCGGCAGAGATCGCGCTTGAAGATGATACGCGGATTAAAATCCGTCTGATTGACTGTGTCGGCTTTATGGTGGACGGAGCCACAGGACACATGGAAGGAAGCGTGGACCGTATGGTTCATACGCCATGGTTCGACCATGAGATTCCGTTTGTGGAGGCGGCGTCCATCGGTACGGAAAAAGTCATAAGGGATCATGCGACGATCGGCATTGTGGTGACAACAGACGGAAGTATCGGAGATTTGCCGCGGGAAAATTATGTGAATGCGGAAGAGCAGACCGTGCAGGAACTGGAGGAGATTGGCAAGCCCTATGTTGTGGTGCTCAATTCGACGAGACCCTACAGCGAGGAAACCGTCCGCATTGCGGAGGAACTTCGGGAAAAGTACCAGACGGCGGTGCTGCCGGTAAATTGCGAGCAGCTTCGCAAAGATGATGTCTTTCATATATTAGAGCAGATTTTATATGAGTTCCCGGTCGCCCGCATGGAATTCTATATTCCGAAATGGACGGAAATGCTCCCGCCCGATCATCCGATGAAGGCGGAAATCATACAGAGCGCCAGAACGATCCTCGGTAGAATGCGAAAAGTGAAAGATATTTATGCACAGGATTTTACGCCGGAGCACTATGTCTCGCGGATGAAATTGGAGGAAGTGGATCTCGCATCTGGCTGCGCCAAAATCCGCATGGAGGTCGCTGAGAAGTATTACTATGAAAATATGAGCGAGCTTGCGGGTGTGCCGATTGCCGGCGAATATGAACTGATCGCGCTGGTGAAGGAGATGTCGCAGCGGAAAGAGGCATATGAAAAGGTGGCGGATGCGATGGCGGCGGTACAGGTGAAAGGTTATGGCGTGGTAGGCCCCGGACTCTCCGATATTAAAATGGAAGATCCGGTGCTCATCAAGCACGGAAATAAATTCGGCGTCCGCATCCGCGCAACCTCCCCCTCGATCCACATGATCCGTGCCAATATTGAGACCGAGATCGCGCCGATCGTCGGAAGCGAGGAGCAGGCGAATGATCTGATCGCCTACATCAGAGAGGGCGAAAAGAGCGAGGAGGGAGCCTGGGAGACCAATATTTTCGGAAAATCCATCGGTGAGCTGATGGAGAACGGCATCCGCGGCAAGATCTCGATGATGGATGACGAGTGTCAGATGAAGCTGCAGGATACTATGCAGAAAATTGTGAACGACAACAACGGCGGGATGGTATGCATTATTTTGTAGGGCAGGGAAAAAAGGAAGCAGAAAAAGCATTTGAAAATGTGACAGGAAAATGTGCGGGAAAGCATCAGAAAATATCAGTAATGAGGAAGCGCAATGAGCATTTGAAAATGTGACAGGGAACTCACAGGCAGGAAAAACAGAGGTGGGAAATTTGTACGACAGACACCGGTCCGGGTGTAGAAACGGATAGATTGACACTTCTGATAAAGATCGGTATTATAATTAAATGTTTATGAGACTCAGATCCTGAATTTGATATGACCAACGGGTCTATAGTGGGAAAAGTTGCCTGTGAGACCCGTTTTTCCCTGTGATTCGGGTCTCAGAGAAGAAAAAGTGCTCCTGAGACCCGTTCCCTATGGTTTTTCATGTTAAATATGATGGAAAACAAGGAAAAACGGGTCTGGAGAGGATATTTTTGCCGTACAGACCCGTTTGGAAAAGATGCAGGTACCAAAATCCGTACGGAAAGCCAGATCAAGCCCGGAAAACGAAAGGGAAAATGAATTGATTACAAGGAAAACCAAATTGTCCCAGGAAATCGACTGTGAAGCCAAATCTCGGTCAAAAGTCAGGATGCAAAGAGAAACAGATCAGAAAACAGCCGAAAGCATAAAACGATCGAAAATGGCACCGCAAGATCGGGTGAGACAACGAACAAACAGAAATCAGTAGATGTGGAAGAGGAATAAAATGGCACAGATGATAGAAATAACAGATTTTGATGCACCGGAATTGGATGTGTATGCAAGACTGACAGAGAATCAGTTGATTAACCGCCATGAGCCGGAAAAAGGCATGTTTATTGCGGAAAGTCCCAAGGTTATCGAGAGGGCGCTGGACGCAGGCTATATGCCGGTGTCAATTCTGACGGAAAAAAGGCATATTGAGGGAGAGGGACAGAAGATTCTTGCGCGATGCGGGGAGATCCCGGTCTATACGGCGGAGTTTGATGTACTCACGAAGCTGACGGGTTTTCAACTGACCAGAGGAATGCTCTGTGCGATGTACCGGCAGCCGCTCCCTTCGGTGCGGAGTGTCTGCAAGGGGGCAAAACGAATTGCAGTTTTGGAAAATGTGGTAAATCCGACGAACGTGGGCGCTATTTTCCGCTCTGCTGCGGCGCTTGGAATGGATGCGGTGCTGCTGACCACAGGGTGTAGCAATCCGCTTTACCGGAGAGCAATCCGTGTGAGTATGGGGACGGTGTTTCAGGTGTCGTGGACATATCTTGGAGAGGAGACAAAGCCGGAGACTGTGAGAAATCCGGATCCGGAAGAAGAGAAAGAGCCGGGAACGGGGATAGAACGAAATCCGGATCCGGAAGAAGAGAAAGAGCCGGGAACAGGGATAGAACGAAACTCGGAGCCGGAAGAGAAAGCAGATTCCGGGAATTGGCAGAAGCAGCTTCATGAACTGGGATTTCATACGGTGGCGATGGCATTGAAAGAGGATTCCTTAAGTATTGATGATCCGAAGCTTATGAATGAGGACAAGCTTGCGATTGTACTGGGAACAGAGGGAGATGGTCTGGCACCGGAGACGATCGCAGCATGCGATGATACGGTATGTATTCCAATGGCGCACGGCGTCGATTCTTTAAATGTTGCAGCTGCCAGTGCGGTTGCGTTCTGGCAGCTTGGAAGACAGACACACAAAGATAATTGCTGCAACATGAACTCAAATTGTCAGCTATGGGAATGACGGGAACCGGTGTGCTGCTTTGCGGCATCCTCTTTTGTCTCTGGCAGCGACTGGTACTGATCGGATTTCTGGAATTCCTTCATGGCATCATCGTAGGCTGCGATGATGTATTCTTTCATGGGATCATCCTCGCTGATATGGGTGAGCGTGTCCAGATAGACAGATTGCGCCTCCTCCTTGGAAGTGCTGTGCGCAAGACCCGACTCAAGGGAGCCACGCATTGCCTGGACACGAGCTGCCTGCTGGTATAGCTGTGGATCTTCCGCCTGCAGAAAGCGCATCTCTTCTGAGGTAAGCTTTTTGCCGCTCTTTAATTTCGCAATGATTTTGGCAAGGTAGGCTTTTTTCTCTTCCTCGCTCATGCCGCAGGCGGGACTGAGAAGCTCCGAGATATTCTGCGTGACAGAAAAACTGTCGAGCGCCGATGCCGCAGAGCCGGTATCAGCCGTTGCTTCGCCGCGGTTTAATCCGAGGTTTGAGTGGCTCAAATGGTCAAAAATGCGCTCGGTGGCGGAGCGTTTGTCGCGCTCCGGATGAAGAAGTTTATTGATCCCTGTCAGATGAAGTGTCTGCATAAAAAAATCCTTTCATGTGAAAAAAATATGATATGAGAAATAACTGTCCAATGAAAAATATCGTGAATCCAAGAAAGCTGTCATGAATTCCGAAAAAACTGTCACGGATTCCTAGCGGGAAATAATTGCCATAAAATCATAATGCTGCCTTTAAAGAGAAGCGCACAGGAGAAAAAGGGAACTCTGGCGGAAAAGCCGTTCCTGTGTTACTATGATATATATCGGAAAGAACGGAGAGAAAATAATGAAAAACTTTATTCAGGGAATGTATCAGAAGAAACATTTTGCAAGGAGACTCATCTCGGTAATTCTTGCGGTGATCGTCATGGGATTTGCTCTGTCATGGCTGGTGCTGGTCAATTTTGGAACAGACCCCTGCACGAGCATGAATCTTGCTATTTCGGGCAGACTCGGCATGAGTCTCGGCAACTGGCAGGCGCTGCTCAACTGCCTTTTATTTATTATCGTGATATTGTGGGGACGGGAGTACATAGGATTTGGAACACTTGCCAATATGTTCCTCGTCGGCTATTCGATTGACTTTTTCTCGTGGGTATGGTCAAAAGTATTGCCGGACGGGCTGTTTGATTCCATGGCAGTGCGCCTCGGCGTGCTGCTCCCGGCACTGGCGGTGTTCGTGGTTGCGGCAGGTGTGTATATGGTTACGGAACTGGGAACTGCCCCCTACGATGCTATCCCGTTTCTGATTGTGAAGGCGCAGAAAAAGGTACCGTTCCGCGTGGTGCGCATGGTATTTGATTTTACGGTGATCGTGATTGCGTGGGTGTTCGGTGCGAAGATCGGTCTGGTGACGATCCTGATGGGCTTCACACTCGGTCCGGTCATCTCGTGGGTCGGAGAGAAAATGGCACCGTTTTTTAATGAATGAGATTGGAATTTCAGAGCGCATGGTATATAATATAAGTAATTTTGTGATCGAAAGGAAAAGGAGAACTGACAATGAATCCAGTATATGAAAAGTTACAGAAATGCTATGAAAGTTATAAGGCAAAGATCGATTTTACCCCGAAGGTGGCACTTGTGCTGGGATCCGGGCTGGGAGATTATGCGGATGATATCCGCGTGGTAGACACACTGGATTACCACGACATCGAGGGCTTCCCGGTATCGACTGTTCCGGGACATAAGGGACGTTTTATCTTCGGATATGTTGGAGAAGTTCCGGTGGTGTGCATGCAGGGAAGAGTTCATTATTATGAAGGATATGACATGTCGGATGTTGTGCTTCCGGCACGTCTGATGAAGCTGATGGGCGCGGAGGTATTATTCCTCACCAATGCGGCAGGCGGTATCCAGCTTGGCATGAACGCCGGTGATTTTATGCTCATCAAGGATCAGATTGCAAGCTTTGTTCCTTCCCCGCTGCGAGGAGCGAATGTGGACGAGCTTGGTGTGCGTTTCCCGGATATGAGCCAGGTATACGATAAGGAATTACAGCTTCTGGTGAAAAAAGCGGCGTTGGGACTGGATATTGATTTAAAGGAAGGCACTTATTTACAGCTTTCCGGTCCGCAGTTTGAGACACCGAAGGAAGTGGCGATGTGCCGGACACTCGGAGCTGATGCCGTTGGTATGAGTACGGCATGCGAGGCGATCGCAGCGCGTCATATGGGCATGCGTGTTGTGGGTATTTCCTGCATTTCCAATCTGGCATGCGGTATCTCGGCGGTCCCGCTCTGTCATGAGGAAGTACAGGAGACGGCAGACCGCGTGGCACCGAAGTTCAAGGCACTTGTGACGGAGACGATCAAGAGTATCGGGAAATAATAACCGAAGAGACGCGGTGAAGATTCTGGACGGGAGAGAGGCTTCATAGAGTGGAAACAGCAGACAGAAGAAGGAGAAAATGACATGAATACACGTTTTTATAATGCAAAGATCTTAACCCTTGCAGATGACCACAAGTTCAAGATCACGGAGGGAGAACTCTGGGTCAAGGGGAATACGATCTGCTACATCGGTGATGGGACGGACACGGCGGATGTGTGCAAGGATGGAGAAGTGTTGGTGTGGGATCGCGAGATAGATGCATGCGGCAATCTGTTAATGCCAGGATTTAAGAACGCGCACACACACACAGCCATGACATTCTTACGTTCCTACGCGGATGATCTGCCGCTGCAGGACTGGCTGAACCAGCAGGTGTTCCCGCGCGAGGGACAGCTTACGGAGGATGATGTGTACTGGCTGAATATTCTTGGTATCATGGAATATCTGACCAGCGGCATTACGTCCAACTTTGATATGTATTTCTTCCCGCCGGTCGATGCAAAAGCATCCGCAGATACGGGATTCCGTACGGTGCAGACCAGCGGACTGAACAATTTCGGCGGTACAGTAGAGCTGATGGAGGAAAATTATCATATCGTCAATGAGATGAGTGATCTGACTTCTTTCATTGTCGGATTCCATGCGGAGTACACCACCTCAAAAGAACTGATGGAAGGCGTGGCGGCGCTGGCACAGAAGTTAAAATCTCCGGTATGGCTGCACAATTCCGAGACAAAGCTTGAGGTGGCAGAGTGCAAAGAGCGCTGGGGCATGACACCGACACAGCTTACGGACTCACTCGGCATGTATGAGTACGGCGGCGGCGGATACCATTGTGTATGGTTTGAGGAGCCGGATTTTGAAATCTTTAAAAAGCGTCATCTGACGGCAGTGACGAACCCGGCCTCTAACCTGAAGCTTGCTTCCGGCATCTGCCCGACGAAGCGGTTTGTGGATGAGGGCATTGCCATGGCGATCGGTACGGACGGCCCGGCGAGCAACAACTGTCTGGATATGTTCCGCGAGATGTTCCTTACCTCCGCACTTGCAAAGGTGCGCGAGATGGATGCCGAGTGCGTGGGTGCAGATGAGATCCTTTACATGGCAACAGCCGGCGGTGCGCATGCAATGCAGTTGGAGGACTGTGACCGTCTGGCGGTGGGCAAAAAGGCGGATATTGTCATGATTGACCTGAACCAGCCGAACATGCAGCCGGAAAACAATATCGTGAAGAATCTGGTATACAGCGGCAGCAAGCAGAATGTCAAGATGACGATGATTAACGGCAAAGTTCTCTATGAAGACAATCATTTCGAGATCGGGTTTGATCCGAAAGAGATCTATCAGCGTGCGAATGCGATCATCGGCCGCATGAAATAGAAATCATTAGATTTGCAGGGCAGAACTTCTGACATTGCGGAGAAACGAGGAGAATTATGCAGGTTATTTTTATTCATCACAGTTGTTTTCTGGTCGAGGTGGATGAGAAGGTGCTGATTTTTGACTGGTTTGATGGAGACCGGGTGGAGGGGTATCACTTTGGCGGTGTGCTGCCGGAGTACGAGCCGGATACGCCCGTCTACGTGTTCGCAAGCCACAAGCATCGGGATCATTTTGATATGGATGTGTTGCATCTCGCAGAAAAATATCCGAAGATCCGGTTTATTTTTTCAAAAGACTGTAAGATGAGCCCGCACTTTCTGACAAAGCATGGATTCGCGCCGGAGGTAGCGAAGCGGATTCACTATGTGGGGGCGGATGAAAAATGCAGGGTCGACGACTTGAATATTGAGACTCTGCGCTCGACGGACGCGGGCGTGGCATTTTACGTGGAGACGAACGGCGCGGCATTTTACCATGCCGGCGATCTGAATGACTGGCACTGGGACGGAGCCGGCGATCTGATCAACGGATCCATGCGTACAAATTACCGCAGCCAGATCCGCAGGCTTTCCGGCAGGAAGATTCATCTGGCGTTTGTGCCGGCAGATCCGAGGCTGATGGAGCACCAGTTTGACGGCATGAATTATTTCCTGGAGCACACGGATGCGGATTACGTATTTCCGATGCATATGTGGCAGGATTACAGCGCGCTTCCGGATTATCGGAAGAGGATCTCGAACGCTGCGATGGCGGAGCGGGTTGTGGAAATAAAGCATGAAAACCAGATTTTTGAGATCCTTGAGGAATGAGAGGAATTTCAAAAAAGCGGTACTTGACGATCATAAAACGGTTGCGCTATACTGATTTAGTTATAGAAGATTTCACACGGGGTGTGAAGAATTGGGGAAAGGCAGGACTTGACTATGGCATTTTTGGGATGGTTTGTACATTATGTACTGATTTTCGTGGTTTTGGTCGTGGTGGCGGGACTTGGAATTTTTGCGGGAAAGAAGTTGAGCGACCGCAAGGATGCTAAGAATGCCGGTGAGACCGGAAACGTCGAAGAGACAAAATAGATTTAAAATAGAAAGAAACATGTTGGAGGAAGAAGTCGTGAAGAAGTTTTACGGAGAAAACGAATTGCGCAGGATGTACCTGGAATTTTTCGAGAGCAAGGGACATCTGAAAATGAACAGTTTTTCACTGGTGCCGCACAATGACAACAGTCTGCTCTTAATCAATGCAGGTATGGCACCGTTAAAGCCGTATTTTACAGGACAGGAGATCCCGCCGAGAAGAAGAGTGACGACCTGCCAGAAGTGTATCCGTACCGGTGATATTGAGAATGTAGGAAAGACTGCAAGACATCTGACCTTTTTTGAGATGCTCGGCAACTTTTCCTTTGGTGATTATTTTAAGCATGAAGCGATCGCATGGTCCTGGGAGTTTTTGACAAAGGTGCTCGGACTGGAGGAGGACAGACTTTATCCGTCGATCTACGGGGAGGATGACGAGGCGTTCGACATCTGGACGAAGGAAGTCGGTGTGCCGGCAGAGCGTATCACAAGATTCTACCGTGACCCCAAGACCGGAGAGTGTGACAATTTCTGGGAGCATGGCGCAGGTCCATGCGGTCCGTGCTCCGAGATCTATTATGACCGCGGAGAAAAATACGGCTGCGGTAAGCCGGACTGCAAGGTCGGCTGTGACTGTGACCGCTTTATGGAAGTATGGAACAACGTATTTACCCAGTTTGAGGGTGATGGCAAGGGTGGTTATACTGAACTTTCCCAGAAGAATATCGATACCGGTATGGGACTTGAGCGTCTTGCGGTTGTCATGCAGGATGTGGATTCCGTATTCGACATTGATACGATGAAAGCAATCCGCGACAAGGTCTGTGAACTGTCCGGAAAGTCTTACCAGAAGGATGCGCTCGATGATGTGTCCATCCGTCTGATTACCGATCACATCCGTTCCGCAACATTCATGATTTCCGATGGTATCATGCCGTCAAATGAGGGTCGCGGCTATGTGCTCCGCCGTATCATACGCCGTGCAGCGAGACACGGAAGAATGCTTGGCATCGGTGGTACTTTCATGGCGAAGCTTGCAGCGACGGTAATCGATGAGAGCAAGGATGGTTATCCGGAACTCGAGGAGAAGAAGGACTTTATCTTCAAAGTGCTTACGCAGGAAGAGGAGAAGTTTGCCAAGACCATCGATCAGGGTCTTGCCATCTTAGAGAAGATGGAGAAGGAAATGCAGACAGCTGGAGAGAAGACGCTGTCCGGAGAGAACGCATTCAAGCTCTATGATACGTATGGCTTCCCGCTCGATCTGACGCAGGAGATCCTGGAGGAGAAGGGATTTTCCATTGACGAGGACGGATTTAAGAAAGCCATGGAGATCCAGAAGAAAAAAGCACATGATGCACACAAAGCAACGAATTACATGGGCGCAGATGCTACGGTATACGATGAGATTGATCCTTCGATCACGACGGAGTTCACAGGCTACGACAGCCTTACAGCATCTTCAAAGATCACAGTGCTCACCACCGAGACAGAGCTGGTGGAGGCGCTTTCCGACGGAGAGGTCGGCACGATCATCGTGGAGAAGACGCCGTTCTATGCGACGATGGGTGGTCAGCAGGGAGATAAGGGCGAGATCCGCACCGCCTCCGGTATCTTTCAGGTGGAAGAGACCATCAAGCTGCGTGGTGGTAAGGTCGGCCATATCGGCAAGATGACAAACGGTATGATTAAGGCGGGAGATGTAGCAGATCTCAGTGTGGATGCAAAGCTGCGCAGGGATACCTGCAGGAACCACTCTGCAACCCACCTGTTACAGAAAGCGCTGCGCGAAGTGCTCGGCACACATGTAGAGCAGGCAGGTTCCTATCAGGACGGTGAGCGCACCAGATTTGACTTCAGCCATTTTGCAGCGATGACACCGGAAGAACTTAAGAAGGTGGAAGCAATCGTCAACGAGAAGATCGCTGAGAAGATTGATGTCAGAACCGACGTCATGACGGTCGAGGAAGCGAAGAAGACAGGCGCGATGGCACTCTTCGGTGAAAAGTACGGTGAGACGGTAAGAGTCGTGTCCATGGGAGATTTTTCAAAGGAGTTCTGTGGTGGTACTCATGTGGCGAACACCGGCGATATTGTTGTATTTAAGATTATCTCTGAGAGCGGTGTGGCTGCGGGCGTGCGCCGTATCGAGGCTCTGACCGGAGACAATGTATTTGCATATTATAAGAAGGAAGAGGAAGAACTCGAGGCTGCAGCCAAGGCTGCAAAGGCAACACCAGCAACTCTCGTCGAGAAGATCGGTCATCTGATGGCGGAGTTAAAGGCACTTCAGAGTGAGAACGAATCCTTAAAGAGCAAGGCAGCCAAGGAAGCACTTGGAGATGTCATGGATCAGGTTGTGGAAGTGAAGGGTGTGAAGCTCCTCGCTGTCAGCGTGGACGGCGTCGATATGAACGGTCTGAGAGATCTGGGCGACCAGTTAAAGGGAAAGCTGGGAGAAGGCGTGATAGTTCTTGCATCTGCATCAGACGGAAAAGTCAATCTGGTTGCCATGGCGACAGACGATGCGATGGCGCACGGCGCACATGCCGGCAATCTCATCAAGAGCATTGCGGGTAAAGTCGGCGGAGGCGGTGGTGGACGTCCGAACATGGCGCAGGCAGGCGGTAAGAATCCGGCAGGCATTCCGGATGCCATTGCCGAGGCGAAAACGGCACTTGAGGCACAGCTTGCATAAAAACTCGACAGAAATACACGATTGCGTATATTTATAAAATTTAGAATTCAAAAAAATATTTTATAATTTGTTGCTACAAATAGTAAAAACGGTGTATAATGGTACGTAGGTATCGGCAATATGCCGTTTTTATGTATCGGGATATGGGCATATCTGATAAAACAGGAGGACAGGGATGGACGAAAGAGATAGGGGACAAGGTAGTCTGAGTGATAAGGTAAAAGGAAGTTACCGGAGAGTCAGTGTGGTAATGTATGTGACGCTTGTGATTGCAGCGATTGCAGTTTTTGCGGCGGCTTATGTGCCGAAGCAGTTTTCACTCGCTTACACGATTCTGGTTCTTATTGTATTTCTTATTACGGCAGTCAATGATACGAGACTGATCCAGAGGAACAGCCAGAAGATCGTGGATGCAGTGGTGGATCCGGTGACGGAGCTGACAAAAGTAGCGGAAGAGATCTCCAAAGGAAATCTGGATGTAGAAGTGCAGTACAGCTCGGATGATGAGCTGGGAAAGCTGGCGGACAGTTTCCGAGTGACGGTCACTACATTGAACAAGATTATTGAGGATCTTGGATATATTCTGGAAGAGTTTGCACAGGGCAATTATGCGGTAAGATCCAATTGCAAGGAATCTTATGTCGGCGAATTTGAGAATGTCATGACACATCTGATCAGCATGGTGACCGATGTGAGCGGCACGTTTAAGCAGATCCGCGAGTCTTCCGATCAGGTGGCAGCCGGCGCAGAGCAGCTAGCTATCAGCTCTCAGGATCTTGCGAAGGGAGCAACGGAGCAGGCAAGTGCGGTTGATGATCTTGTGGAGAGTGTCGCAACCGTATCTGAGCAGGTAGAGGCGAACAGTAAATCCACCGATGTGGTGCATGACAAGGCAAAGGAAGTCGGCATGGAGGCGAATGTCAGCCAGCAGAAGATGCAGGAACTGACGGAGGCCATGGAGCGTATTTCCGGCACCTCCCAGGAGCTTGTAAGTGTGATCGGCCAGATCGAGAGCATTGCTTCCCAGACGAACCTGCTTTCCTTAAACGCATCCATCGAGGCGGCGAGAGCCGGAGAGGCAGGAAGAGGATTTGCGGTTGTTGCAGAACAGATCCGTATGCTTGCGGAGAACAGTGCGCAGGCGGCTGAGACGTCCAGACATCTTCTGGAGGCAAATCAGAGTGAGGTTGACCGTGGCAACACCGTGACACAGCAGACGGCAGAATCCCTGAACAAGGTATTGACGGAACTTGACGATATTATTCAGGAAGTGGCAAATATCCGTGTGTCTTCCGATCAGCAGGCAGAGTCCGTTAAGAGAATTGCAAACGGCGTGAAGGATATTGGGGATGTTATTCAAAGCAATTCCGCAGCTTCCGAGGAGACATCTGCTACCAGTGAGGAACTTTCGGCGGAGGCAGATTCCCTGGATGGTCTGATTACCAAATTCAAACTGCGGGAAGAGTAAATTGTCTGAATTTTTCGCTTTTTTAGAAAAACAGTTGACGGGAAAAAAATATGTGTTATAATCTTATATAGTGCAATGAATATGACCCAAACAGTTGAATATGCACAATACGCAACTGGAGGGAGGTTAGGTGTGAGATAATGTCTAGTGTAATTGTAAAAGAAAACGAGACTTTAGACAGCGCTTTACGTCGTTTTAAAAGAAACTGCGCAAAGGCAGGTATTCAGCAGGAGATTCGTAAGAGAGAACACTACGAGAAGCCAAGCGTAAAACGCAAGAAGAAATCTGAAGCAGCAAGAAAAAGAAAGTACAACTAATGTATGCAAAAAGAGTTACCGTTTCGCGGTAACTCTTTTTTTCGTAATAGAATTCAGGTCGCAAGCAGCCATGCGCGGCGTGGAAATCCGGCAAGCAGGATTTTTTCTGCCTTGTCGGGTGGAAACCTGGATTTTAGTATCCAAGTTCCTCGCCGATCAGAATGACTTTGATGCGTCCCTCGATGCCGCTTCGTCTTGTGATGACGACCTGGTTGCAGATACAGTCAGGGGACAGGCAGTCGGAACAGACGCCGGTAGCGGAACAAGGCGTATTTTTACCGAGACGCTTGCAGTTCATCGGTGTGGCGGTACCATGAACACGGCTTAATGCCTCGTCTACGTTTGCAGCCACTTTATTCATGCCTGCCATGACGATCACGTGTTCCGGACCGTAGATTAAGGCTGCCACACGGTTGCCGGTGCCGTCGATATTGACAAGTTCGCCGTCTTTGGTGATCGCGTTGGTGCTCATAAAATAAAAATCGGAAGAAAGAGCATCGTGATAGATCTTTTTTGTCTCCTCCGGCGTCTTTGCCTGGGCGCGGTCGAGCAGGGTGATTCCCGGATCGTGGCGCAGGGCGGTCAGCATTCCGGTATCCTCCAGGGTCATGGAGCCGCCGAAAGATACTGTGCAGCCCGGGGTAAGGAAAGAGAATGCCATCTTTTCAGCGTCCTCGACGGTGGCGCAGTAGTAGCCTTCCATGCGGCGTCTGGCAAGATTTTTGATGATGGTACCGGCAAGCGTTTCATAATGCATTTGTCTTGGGTTCATAATGATGCCTCCTTAAATGGTAATCGTAACTATGTATAGTATAGCACAGTTCGTGCGGCGTGTCGCTTGACATTTTTCGCGTAGCAGATAAAATAGAAGGGTCTTTTGAAAAAGAGATTAAGGAGTGTGAAAATGAGTAAAAATTTCAAAAAAATGTTGTCTTATTATAAGCCATACCGCTGTATTTTCTGGGCGGATATGTTCTTTGCAACGGTGTCTGCTGCCGTCGCGCTGGCGATTCCGTTAGTGATACGCTACGTCACCTACACGCTTGTGTACGAGGATAAGGCGCAGATCATGTTCCAGATCAAAATCATTGCGGCTGCACTGTTTGCAATGGTGGCGGCAGACTGTTACAGCAAGTTTTTTATCTCGAATTACGGCCATGTGATGGGAGCGAAAATCGAGTACAACATGCGTGCCGAGATTTTTGAGCATCTGCAGAAATTATCCTTTTCGTTCTATGATAACCAGAAGGTCGGGCAGCTGATGAGCCGGATCACGACGGATCTGTTTGACATCACGGAGCTGATGCACCACGGACCGGAGAATATTATTCTCTCGGCGATCAAGATCATCGGTGCGTTTGTGATTCTGGTCAATATCAGCCCGCTTCTGGCGCTGGCGGCGTTCATCGTCCTGCCGTTTATGTTTGCGTACGCGTATTACCTGAATGGCAAAATGCGGCGTGCGTTCCGCCAGAACCGTGTGAAGATTGCGGAGATCAACGGGCAGATTGAGGATAACCTCTCCGGTATCCGCGTGGTAAAGTCGTTTGCCAACGAGGAGATTGAGAAGAAAAAGTTTAAGATTGGAAATGCGGGATTTTTGTCTGCCAAGAAGAACAGCTATCATTATATGGGAAGCTTTCAGGCGGGATTGGGCGCGTTCACGACACTGATTCAGGTCAACGTCATTCTCGCCGGAACCATCCTTATTGCAAACGGTAAGGTCAATGTCAGTGATCTTGTCACATTTGTGCTCTACATCAGTGTATTTACCGATCCCGTGCGGACATTGATCGATTTCACGGAGCAGTTTCAGAACGGGTACAGCGGTTTCGAGCGCTTCTGCGAGATCATGGAGATCGAGCCGGACATCAAGGATCGGGCGGATGCAAAAGAGCTTACCGATGTGCGCGGAGATATTACTTTTGAAGATGTGTCGTTTCAGTACGAGGAGAATACTGAACAGGTATTGCAACATATCAATCTGACGGTCCCGGCGGGCTCTTACATGGCGCTTGTCGGAGCGTCCGGAGCGGGAAAAAGCACACTCTGCTCCTTGATTCCGCGGTTTTATGATGTGACGGAGGGGGCGGTGAAGGTCGACGGAACGGACGTGCGGGACCTCACCTTAAAGAGTCTGCGCGACCACATCGGAATGGTACAGCAGGACGTGTATCTGTTTGTCGGAACCGTGTATGAGAATATCCGTTACGGAAGACCGGATGCCACGAGGGAGGAAGTCATCGAGGCGGCGAAAAATGCCAATGCCCATGAATTTATTATGTCATTGCCGCAGGGATATGAGACTGACATCGGACAGCGGGGCATCAAGCTTTCCGGCGGACAGAAGCAGCGCCTCTCAATCGCGCGCGTCTTTTTGAAAAACCCGCCGATCCTGATCTTTGACGAGGCGACGTCGGCACTCGACAATGAGAGTGAAAAGGTGGTTCAGGACTCCCTGGAAAAACTGGCAAAAAACCGTACCACCTTCGTGATTGCACACCGCCTTTCCACGATCAAGAATGCCGAGAAGATTCTTGTGCTGACCGAAAACGGCATCGAGGAAGAGGGAACGCATGAGGAACTCCTCGCAAAGAAGGGAATTTATGAAAAACTGTATCACATGCAGTTTCAGAAGCAGTGAACCGGAGAAATATTATAAAAAATGTATGAAAAAAATGCATATGATTTGCAAAATGGAGGAAAAACGAGTAAAATATATGTGTTTTGGAACAAATGATGTATTGTAAGGAAAGGAAGAGATAGATATGACAAAGATTGACATTATTTCAGGATTCTTAGGCGCCGGAAAGACGACTTTCATCAAGAAGATGATTGATGAAGTGTTCACAGGCGAGAAGCTGGTGCTGATCGAGAACGAGTTCGGGGAGGTCGGCATTGACGGAGGATTTTTAAAGGATGCGGGAATTCAGATCACTGAGATGAACTCCGGCTGTATCTGTTGCTCACTGGTTGGCGATTTCGGCAGAAACCTGCATGAGGTGATCGGCAAGTATCATCCAGATCGTATCCTGATCGAGCCGTCCGGCGTCGGCAAGCTCTCGGATGTCATGAAGTCTGTGATTGACGTGGAGAAGGAAGAGGATGTAAAGCTGAACGGTCTCATCACGGTTGTAAATGCATTAAAGGCGAGCAAGCAGATGAAGGCATTCGGCGAGTTTTTCAATAACCAGATCGAATATGCGACCACTGTTGTGTTAAGCCGCAGCCAGAATGCGACGCCGGAGCAGCTGGAGCTCTGCGTAAAGCAGATTCAGTCCATCAACGATAAGGCCGCCATCATCACAACCCCGTGGGATTCCATCCGCGGAGAGCAGATTTTAAAGGTGGTAGAGGGACAGGATTCTCTTGAGAGAAAGCTGATGGCAGAGCAGCATGCGAAGGAAGAAGCCGAGGAGCATGAGCACGAGCATCATCACGACCATGACGAGCATGACCATGAGCATCACCATGACCACGACGAGCATGATCATGAGCATCATCACGACCATGACGATCACGATCACGACCACGAGGATCACGATCATGAGCATCATCACGATCATGACGATCATGACCATGAGGATCACGATCATGAGCATCACCACGACCACGACGAGCATGACCATGAGCATCATCACGAGCACGGCGAGAACTGTACCTGCGGCTGCCACGATCACGATCATGAGCATCACCATCATCATGCGGATGAGGTGTTTACAAGCTGGGGAAAAGAGACGCCGCATAAGTTTACCAAGGCCAAGATTGAGGACGTCTTAAAGACTCTGTGCGAGACGGACGACTATGGAACCATTCTCCGTGCGAAGGGCATGGTGGAGGATGAGAACGGCGCCTGGATTTATTTTGACATGGTGCCGGGGGAGTACGAGCTGCGTGACGGCGAGCCGGATTACACGGGACGTCTGTGCGTGATCGGAACAGATATCGACGAGCACAGATTAGAGGAATTATTTGGAATCGCTTAAGCTGTGAAGACTGCTTTTTAATAGTGAGATAAGACAGAGAGGAATAGAACATGCAGGAGATACCGATTTATTTATTTACCGGATTCATGGACAGTGGCAAGACGACTCTGATCAAGGAGACGCTGCTGGAGAACGGGTTTGCCGATCAGGGAAAGAGCCTGATCATCTGCTGTGAAGACGGAGAGGTGGAATATGATGAGGCAGAGTTGAAAAAAATCAATGCAAGCCTCGTGATGGTGGAGAATGAGGAAGATTTTACTGCTGATTTTCTCAATGCCATCAATATGAAATATCTGCCGGATCAGGTGTTCATCGAATATAACGGAACCTGGGGAATGGATACGCTCACCGAGACGGAGCTTCCGCGCGGGTGGATGGTGGTGCAGTCCCTTGCGACCGTGGATGCGACCACCTTTGATATGTATCTTGTCAATATGCGCACGATGATTATGGAACAGCTGTTTCAGGCGGACGTCGTGATCTTTAACCGCTGTGACGACAGCACGGATAAGGGAAAATACCGCAGAAATGTCAAGGCGCTCAACCGTAAGGCACAGCTTGTGTATGAGCGCGCGGACGGATCGCTCGACGAGCGCGAGGAGGAGCTGCCGTTTGACATCTCGGGAGATGAACTGGAGATTACAGATGCGGATTATGCAATCTGGTATATGGACTGCCTGGACAACCCGAAGAAATACGAGGGGAAGAAAGTCAGCTTTCTGGCGCTTGTATACAATCCTGACAAGCTCAAGAAGGGCATTTTTGTTCCGGGACGTTTTGCGATGACCTGCTGTGTGGAGGATATTACCTTCATCGGATTTAAGTGCAAATATCCGGATGAGGATAAGATTCCGCACAAGTCCTGGATTCATATTACAGCGCAGATCAAGGTGGAGTTTGCAAGAGAGTACAAGGGAAAAGGACCGGTACTGTATCCGATTTCCATTACACCTGCAGAAAAGCCGGAAGACGAACTTGTTTATTTTTCATAGGAGCAGAGTGCGTGGGCATTTTTTTGAGAACCTCCTTGCTGGCAGAATGCCGGCAGGGAGGCTTTTGTTTAGAATGTAATACAATGAAAGAAAATACCGGATATTTACAAAAATGTGCGAAACATCTACAATGTAAGTAATAAAGTGTCATATTGCAGTATGAACGGAGGAAACAGATGAAAAAATTGGGTTTAGGGCCGAAAATGATTTTGAGCTTTCTTGTGGCGATTGCGGGAAGTGTTGTGATCTGTGGAGTGATTACATACAGCCGTACGAAGAATGTGTTAAACAGCAACATGCAGCTCACAAGCGAGCAGACGTTAGAGAGCGCGTTGAACAGTCTGCAGACGTATGAGAAGACGATCAGCCTTCCGGTGGATCTGCTGACGCGCAAGACTTCCATCAAGCAGCTGGAGTACGAGGATCAGTTTGATGACTATATTGCCAACGTGCAGGATGAACTGGTGGCGGCGTGCAAGGTAACGCAGGGAGCGGTGCGAAGCTATTATGCGACGTCCAGCGGAAAACTCATCACCGGATGGGTGAAGTACGAGGACAACGGTGATAAGACGGCGATGAACACCATCGAGGAAAATGTGGATCTGTCCGGGGAAGACTGGTATGTGAACTGCCAGGGCAGAAAGGCAAAAGTAAATTCTATTTTCAGCTATATCACACAGCCTTATGAGGATCCGCAGACAGGCGGGCAGATCTTCACCGTAGCGCAGGAGGTCAAATACAAAGATGTCTTAATGGGCGTTGTGGCGATGGATATTGATGCGGCGCAACTGGAGAATTATATCAGGAATATCCGCATTCTCAACACGGGATTTGCCATGCTGATCGATGCGGACGGCAATATTGTGATCGACAGTGACAAAAATACCTTTGCGGACGGAAATGTGACGGGTCTGGAATTCTGGACGCCGATTTCCGGAGAACTGAAGTCTCTGGAGGAGCAGAAGAGCGCCCTGGAGGAAGCGGGCGATGAGAGCGCTTCCGACATCACACTGGAGTCTGTATACACGATGCGTGCAGATGGCATGGACTGTGCGGTGACCGCGATGACAGACCAGGTGACAGGCTGGATTCTTCTGGGCTGCATCAGCGATGTCGAGAACACCGGCAATCTTGCGAAGATCAACGGTGCGCTGGTATTTGCGGGTGCGTTCGGAGTGATCTTCGGTATTGTGATCGCGCTTATTACCGCGTACAGCCTTGTGCGTGAGATCAAAAAGATTGAGCGTGCGACAGCTGCTGTGGCAGAGGGAGATTTTACCCAGACGATTGCGGTCACCAGAGGAGACGAGTTCGGTGCGCTGGAGACGCATTTTAACGATATGGTCAAGGATGTATCCACAGTGATCCGTGAGGTGGAGGATAAGTCCAGACATATTTTAGAGACTTCGGATCATATTTCCGAGATCGCGGGAGATACCAGAAGCACGATGGGACAGGTCGCGGAGGCGATCTCGAGCGTGGCTGACGGTGCGGTGAAGCAGGCGGAGAGCACGCAGGAGGCAAGCAGTGAGGTGGACAACCTCAAGAACAGTCTGGAGTCCTCCAGAGATTGTGTCAGCGAGATCAACCAGATGACCGAGGAGACGAACCGGATCAGTTCGGAGGGACTCGGCAGCGTGAAGGATCTGATCGAAAAATCACAGAAGACCGTAGAGAAGTCGAGCATGTCCCTTGCAGTGATGAATGAGATGATTGCCAGCATTGACAAGATTTTCTATATTTCCGATGCGATTGCGGATATTACGGCACAGACCAATTTGCTTTCCCTGAATGCTTCTATCGAGGCGGCGAGAGCCGGAGAGATGGGCAAGGGATTTGCGGTCGTTGCAGACGAGATCCGGAAGCTGGCGGATGAGTCCAAGGAATCAACGGATGAGATCAAGAAGATTATCACCGAGATTACGGACAAGTCCAAGCAGGTGGAAGAGACCATGCAGGAGAACGAGGAGCTTCAGTCGGAGCAGCAGAAAGCGATCGAGCGCACGGAAGAGGTATTCCGTCAGATTATCACGCAGATTGAGCAGCTGAATGCCGGCATGGAGAACATCAACCGGCTCAATGCGGACATGTCATCCAACAAGGATACGGTCGTAAGTCGTATGGAGGCGATTGCATCCGTATCGGAGCAGTCGGCAGCGGCGACGGAAGAGGTCAATGCATCCACAGATCAGGTCAACACGACGATGGCAGACATCACGGACTACACAATGACACTTCAGAATATCGCGCAGGATTTGGAGCAGACGATCGAGAAGTTCCGTCTGATGGAAATTTAAAAATAAGGTTGACAAATACACGTTAATGTATTAAAGTAAATGACATACCGATAAACCTTTGAGAAAGAGTAGTAGACATTTATCCGAGATCACAGAGAGCTGCAGGCGGTGGGATTGCAGTATGGAGGGATTTGTTGAATGGACTTTTGAGGGCGGCCTGAACAGTGGATACGCAGGTAGGAGCCGCCGGGAACCGGACCCGTTATCCATCCGGCATGTATGATAGTGCATGAAGTGAGTGGACATTTTGTCAAGATGAGTGGTACCGCGATAATATTAGTTTATTACCGTCTCAAGCAATAGCTTGAGACGGCTTTTTTTATGTAATAGGAAAAAGGAGGAAATGATTATGAAAAAGAAAATGATGACAGCAGTTCTTGCAATGACGATGGTGGCAACAGCGGTGGCAGGCTGCGGAAGCAGTTCCGGCTCCGGTACGACCGTGGAATTGACCAATGAGGCAGGAGGAGACGCGCAGGCGGAGACACAGAAGGCAGAGGCAGACCAGACAGCGGCGGAGGGAACCGTATATAAAGTCGGTATTGTACAGTATGTGGATGATGCTTCCTTAAATCAGATTGAAAAAGCGATTGAAGCGGAACTCACAGCAAAGGGAGCAGAGCTCGGAGTTACCTTTGATTATGCGGATTACACGTTCAACGGACAGGCAGATCAGTCGATCCTGACACAGATTGCAGCGGATCTGGTGGCGGATGATGTGGATCTGATTATCCCGATTGCGACGCCGACCGCAGTCGTGATGCAGAGTGCGACCGAGGAGAATCAGATTCCGGTTGTATTTTCCGCAGTGTCGGATCCGGTGGGCGCCGGACTGGCGGCAGATGTGAATGCACCGGGTTCCAATATTACAGGAACGTCGGATGCCATCGACACGGCAGCGATTTTTGATCTGATGCTGGCGGCAAATCCGGATACCGCAAAGGTCGGACTGCTCTATGATAAGAGCCAGGCTTCCTCCCTTGGTGCGATTGAGGACGCAAAGGCATACTGCGATGAGAAGGGAATCGCCTATGTGGAGAAGACCGGTACGACCTCTGCGGAGGTGCAGGCGGCAGCGGATGCCCTGGTGGCAGAGGGCGTAGACGCAGTGTTTACCCCGCAGGACAACACCGTCATGACGGCAGAGCTTGCCATCTTTGAGAAGTTCATCGATGCGGGAATCCCGCACTACACAGGAGCGGACTCCTTCGCATTAAACGGAGCATTCTGCGGTTACGGAGTCAATTATGAGGAGCTTGGTACAAAGACAGCCGATATGGCAGTCGATATTCTGGTAAACGGAGCCGATCCGGCGGCAACTCCGATCGAGACCTTGGAGCGGGGAATTGTGACCGTAAATACAGAGACGGCAGAAGCACTTGGATTGGACTACTCCATGTTTAAAGATATGTGTTCGGAAGTTATTGAGACAGTAACGGCAGAGGAGTTTGAATAATATGGGATCAATCATCACCTTATCGATCGTGCAGAGTGCACTGGAACTGGGATTTATTTATGCACTGGTTGCGCTTGCACTGTTCATTTCGTTTAGTATTTTAAATATAGCGGATCTGTCAACGGACGGATGCTTTACGTTGGGATGTGCAGTGTGCGCTTCAGTCACACTGGCGGGACATCCGGTACTCGGGCTTTTGGCGGCGATGGCTGCCGGTGTGTGTTCCGGTTTTGTGACGGCATTTTTGCAGACCAGACTCGGCATACAGTCGATTCTGGCAGGAATTATTGTCAACACCGGACTTTACACGATCAATATTGCGGTGATGGGATTCGCCTCTAACCTGAATCTGTTTGCCTGCGATTCCGTATTTACATGGGCAAAAGACGCGATCGGCGGAACCTGGTATAAGCTGATCGTGGCGGCAGTGATTGTCGCACTGGTCGGCGTATTGATCTCGCTGTTTTTAAATACGAGACTCGGACTTTCCATCCGGGCAACCGGGGATAATCCGGATATGGTGCGGGCATCCAGCATTAATACGGGAATGATGATTACGATCGGCCTGTGCGTCGCCAATGCGCTGACGGGACTCTCCGGTGGACTGCTCGCGCAGTACCAGAAGTCCTGTGATATTAACCTTGGAACCGGCATGGTGACGATCGCGCTCGCCAGCCTGATTATCGGAGAGACGATCATCGGAAAGGGCAGCATGTTAAAGCGGGTCATCGGCGTGATTCTGGGAAGCTGTCTATACCGTTTTATCGTGGCGGTGGCGCTTCGCCTGAATGTCCCGGCAGAGTGCTTAAAGCTGGTGTCCTCCATTATTGTGGCGGTGGCGATCGCTTTCCCGTACCTAAAGAAGCAGGCGGTGTTCTACCGGCAGAAACGGGCGGCAAAAGCGGAGAATGAGCAGTATATTGCGGAATTACTGAGAGAAGAACGGATGGGAAAAGGAGGAAATGCGTGATATGGCAGCAGAAAGAGAATCCATGCTGATTATGAAAAATGTCAGCAAGACCTTTAATCCCGGCACCGTCAATGAAAAGTGTGCCCTAAACGGCGTCAATCTGACGCTTGGCGCCGGAGATTTCGCAACGATCGTCGGCAGCAACGGCGCAGGAAAATCTACCCTGTTCAATGCAATCACCGGAGCTTTTTTCCCGGACCGCGGTCTGATCATGCTCGGCGGGGAGGATATTACCTATCAGCAGGAGCATGTGAGAAGCAAAGTGATCGGTCATCTGTTTCAGGATCCGTTAAAGGGAACGGCGCCGCACATGACGATCGAGGAAAACATGGCGCTTGCCTATCTTCGGACGACAACCTCCCGGAATGCATATTTCAGCAGGATCAACGCGGCGGATAAGAAAAAATTCAGAGAGCAGCTGGCGCTGCTTGACATGGGATTGGAAGACCGCATGAAACAGCCGGTGGGACTTCTCTCCGGCGGTCAGCGCCAGGCACTCACACTTCTCATGGCGACGATGGTCACACCGAAAATTCTTCTTCTGGATGAGCACACGGCAGCGCTCGATCCGGCGACGGCAGAGAAGGTGCTGCATCTGACCAGACAGATTGTGGCAGAGCGGCAGATCACCTGTCTGATGGTGACGCACAACATGCACCAGGCGCTGACGCTCGGCAACCGGACATTGATGATGAACGCGGGAAACATTGTGTTGGACGTTGCGGGAGAGGAACGTGCGGCGATGTCGGTGGATGACTTGTTGGAGCAGTTTGCGCTCCGCGCGGGAAAGGCGCTCGATAACGACCGTATCCTATTTTCCAAAGTGGAGACACAGGAGTAGGGCGCAGGGAGAAAAAACGTCACATACAGTCCGAAACGAAGTCGGAATAGCAGATATAAACAGAAAATATGGGAAAAGCCGTTGAAATGTAGGGGCTTTTCCTTTATTATATTAAGATAGTACAAAGGGCGAGGAGGAAATTATGTATCCGATTGTTAAAAAAGAAAAGCTGGCAGACAAGATCTATCTGATGGATGTCAAGGCACCGCGTGTTGCACAGTATTGCGAACCGGGACAGTTTGTCATTGTCAAGATTGATGAGCAGGGGGAGCGTATTCCGCTCACAATCTGTGATTATAACAGGGAAGCCGGTACGATCACGATCGTATTTCAGACGGTGGGAGCTTCCACACAGCGCATGGTATCCTTGGAGCAGGGGGATGCGTTCGCAGATTTCGTGGGACCGCTTGGATGTCCTTCTGATCTGATAGATGAGGATATCGAGGAACTGAAGAAGAAAAAGATTGTGTTCATCGCGGGCGGCGTCGGTACCGCACCGGTGTATCCGCAGGTAAAGTGGCTGCATGAGCATGGTGTGGACTGTGATGTGATTATGGGATCCCGCAATAAGGATCTTCTGATTCTTGAGGATGAGATGCGGGCAGTGGCAGCGAATCTCTATGTGACGACGGATGACGGCTCTTACGGCTTTCACGGAACCGGCACGGCGCAGCTGCAGGAACTCTGGGATCAGGGCGTGCGCTATGATCATTGTGTGGCAATCGGCCCGATGATTATGATGAAGTTTGTCTGTAAGCTGACAAAGGAACTGGGAATTCCGACGGTGGTTTCCATGAACCCGATCATGGTGGACGGTACCGGAATGTGCGGCGCATGCCGTCTGGTTGTCGGCGACGAAGTGAAGTTCGCCTGCGTGGACGGACCGGAATTCGACGGACATCTGGTGGATTTCGACCAGGCGATGAAGCGCCAGCAGCAATATAAGACAGAAGAGGGCAGAGCGATGTTAAAGCTGACGGAGGGAGATACCCATCACGGCGGCTGCGGACAGTGTGGCTGAGAAGGCAGATGTGATCGTTAGAAGGCGGAGGCAGAGAGAATGAGTGCGTCTGCCGGATAGAAAATACAGAGTATGGAGGTTCCTATGGACGTAATGACAAGAGTACCGGTTCGTGAGCAGGACCCACAGGTGCGAGCAGCGAACTTTGAGGAGGTATGTTTGGGATATAATGCCGAGGAGGCAATGGCGGAGGCAGCGCGCTGCTTAAACTGCAAAAATGCACAGTGCATGAAGGGCTGTCCGGTATCCATCAATATTCCGGCGTTTATCGCGCAGGTAAAAGAGGGCAATTTTGAGGAGGCTTACCACATTATCAGTGAGTCATCCGCACTTCCGGCAGTCTGTGGACGTGTATGTCCGCAGGAGAACCAGTGTGAAGGAAAGTGTATCCGCGGCATCAAGGGCGAGGCGGTTGCGATCGGCAAGCTGGAGCGTTTTGTAGCAGACTGGGCGAGAGAGCATGGCATCAAGCCGAAGAAGGCAGAGAAGTTGAACGGTCATAAGGTGGCTGTCATCGGTTCCGGTCCTGCAGGACTTACCTGTGCCGGTGATCTGGCAAAATTGGGCTATGACGTGACCATTTTTGAAGCGCTGCATGAGGCGGGCGGCGTGCTTGTCTATGGTATTCCGGAATTCCGTCTGCCGAAGCAGAAGGTCGTTGCAGCGGAAGTGGAGAATGTCAAGGCGCTCGGCGTGAAGATTGAGACGAACGTTGTCATCGGCAAATCCGTCACGATCGATGAGCTGATGGAGAACGAGGGATTTGAGGCGGTATTTATCGGTTCCGGCGCGGGTCTTCCGCGTTTTATGGGCATTCCGGGCGAGCAGGCAATGGGCGTATTTTCGGCAAATGAATTTTTGACGAGAAACAACCTCATGAAGGCATTTTTAGAGGAGTACGATACTCCGATCAAGGCGGGAAAGAAAGTGATCGTTGTCGGCGGCGGTAACGTGGCAATGGACGCTGCGAGAACAGCTAAGCGTCTTGGTGCGGAAGTACATGTCGTGTACCGGCGCGGTGAGGAAGAACTTCCGGCGCGTAAGGAAGAGGTGCATCATGCAAAGGAGGAGGGCATTATTTTTGACCTGTTACAGAATCCGACGGAGCTTTTAGTGGATGAGAACGGCTGTGTAAAAGGCGCGAGAGTCATCAAGATGGAACTTGGCGAGCCGGATGCCTCCGGCAGAAGAAGTCCGGTGGAGATTCCGGGGTCTGAGTATGAGATTGAGGCGGACACGGTCATCATGTCGCTCGGAACTTCTCCGAACCCGCTGATTTCTTCCACGACAAAGGGACTTGAGACGAACCGCAGAAAGTGTATCGTGGCAGAGGAAGAAAACGGTGCTACATCCAAGAGTGGTGTGTTTGCCGGTGGAGATGCCGTGACAGGAGCTGCAACGGTCATCCTGGCAATGGGTGCAGGAAAAGCGGCTGCGAAGGGAATTGACGCATACTTGAGCACAAAATAAAATGGAAGCAAAAGGAGGCCTGCCGCATTAAGTGGCAGCCTCCTTTCACACATAAGAGATATTAGATAAGTAATATTATCAGAAGACCACACCGTAGGATTTCAGCTGGAAATGCAGATGGAACATTCGTTTGAGAAAAATGTGTGCATTTCTTTCTGACGAATGCTTGCATCGGATTCCGTGTCTCTTCCACGTTTGGACACTTCTGGAGTGTGTCCGACAAGTCGCAGACAATGAGCGGACTTTTTAGTGTTCCGATGCATCACCGCTTCACAGACAATATAAAACCGCGCGAACCGAAACTCGCCGGCATCTGCTATTGAAAATATGGCAGATGCCGGCTCAGACATCGGCTTCGCGCGGTTATGTTTTGTTCAGCGGTGATGCAAGGAACACACAAAAGTCCTAAAATTGTCTGCTGACTTGCGGACACAGTCCGCAGAGTGCTCCAAACTTGGAAAGACACGGATCATCGCGGATGCAAGCATCCGGCGAGTTGGAAATGCCGCATTTTTTGATCAGAATGTCCAGTTGCATTTTCACCTGAAATCCCAAAGTGTGCTTCCTATAATATTACTTATCACATCCAGAGGCGTTGTCGGCTTTAAGCGGCAGCCCCTGATAGAACGTTATTCGAGATTCAGATGCTTTGTGATGATTCTGGCGCACACCAGGTACAAAATGACAATGACGATGATCGAGTAAATGTTGCTGGTGGCAAACAGTGAACTCGGCAGGATGCTTGTCGTCGATGTGGTCGTATTGTCGATCGTTGTGGTAACGGCAAAGAAATTCACGGAATTATCTCCCGACTGGAACATACCGGTTCCAAACATGAGGATCATGGAGAAAATCTGCTGCATAAAATAGAGGATGATGCCCGCGACGAGGGAGGCAGCCACTTTATTGCTGGAGAAAAGCTGTCCGATCGAAGCGCTTGCAAACACCCAGAGCAGGTAGGTTAAGCAGGAGCAGATTACGCCCAATACCATCTGGAAGATGAAACGGAAGGAAAATACATCCTGACCGAATACCTCATCCCAGGCGGAAGTAAAATCCTGCCATGCGGTTCCGTGGGAGGCGCTGGCGATAAGCACTATGATGGAGACAGTCATCAGAGCCATGGAGAGAAACATCCACACGAAGGAGGTTATCAGTTTTACGTGAAAGGGAGCAAGTGCTTTTACCGGGAGGGTGTGTGTCAGATATCCCTGGGCAGAATACATCGTGCGGTAGAAGTGAACACACAGGTACACGTACATCACGATAAGGACAGCAAAAATGGCAAGGATATAAAGGACAATCGCGGAGACGGACAGAATGGATGCCAGTTTGCTTTCACCCGCCTGATCCAGATCTAAGGAATACAGCACCACGGAACCTACGGAGGTGGTGATGATCAGAATGGCGTACAGGATCAACATGATCTTTGCCGTGCTCTTAAATTCATATTTAAATAATTTTTTTAACATCTGTATACCTCCCTGAAAAGTGCATCGACGGACTTACCGTTGTTCATACGGATATCATCCACGGATGCGGTGAGCCGGATCTGACCGTGATCGATGAAGATGACTTCATCCAGAATATTCTCGATGTCGGCGATCAGATGCGTCGAGATCAAAATGGAAGCTTCCGGTTCGTAATTCGACAGAATGATATTTAAAATAAAATCGCGTGCTGCCGGATCGACGCCTGCGATCGGCTCATCTAAAATATACAGATCCGCATGACGGCTCATTACGAGAATCAGCTGCACTTTTTCTTTGGTTCCCTTGGACATGGTCTTCAAACGATCCGAGGCGTCAATCTGAAGTTTTCCCAACATGTCGTAGGCACGCTTCTCATCAAAATCTTCATAGAAATCGGAAAAATACCGGATAATATCGCGAACCCGCTCGTTCATATTCAGATAAGTGTGATCCGGCAGGTAGGAGATATGCTTCTTACTCTCTGCGCCGATCGGATTCTGCTGCATGAAGATGGAACCGGAGGTGGGGGCAAGCAGACCGTTGATCATCTTGATCAGAGTGGTTTTGCCGCTTCCGTTCGGTCCGAGCAGACCGATGATATGTCCGCTCTCAATGGCGAGGTTGATATGGTCGATGGCGGTTTTTTTGCCGTAACATTTGGTCAGATCTTTACATTCCAACAAGGTACTCATTGTTTTTCCCCTTTCATCGTCTGATTCATGAGCGACAGGATTTCATCATTCTGAAAGCCGAGCTGCCGCATCTGTGCTAAAAATTCTTCCATTTTCTCGGTAGCGAGAGAGGTTTTTAACTGTTCTATCATATGACAATCCTCCGTGATAAAACGTCCGCTGGTCCGCCTGGAATAGACCAGACCGGTGCGTTCAAGTTCTGCAAAGGCCTTTTGCATGGTGTTCGGGTTGACGGATGCTTCCGCTGCGAGATCACGTACAGACGGAAGCTTATCTCCCGGCTGGTAGCGGCCGGAAACGATGTCCGTCTGGATTCGTTCCACAATCTGTAAAAAGATGGGACGATCAGAATCAAGGGTCCATGCCATAGTGTCATCTCCTTTCTACTAAATCATCTGTACTAATAAGATAATACAATAATACAGTAAGCGTGTCAACTGTTTTTTGATGACAAAAACAGCGTATTTCGTTACGAAAAATAAAAGAATGAAAAATATGACCGATATATAAAGTAGAAAACAGAGCATGGATGCGAAAGCGGGGAGGAATATGAGTGTTATACATTGCGGCGTGCGGGAATGAGGCATCCGTGCGTAAGTATTTAAAAGAGATGGAAGGCGAATATGTAAGAGAGGATGTACAGATTCTTTGCGGAGATGAAATTGAGGGAAGCGGCACAATGCCGGATGTTCTTTTCCTTTCGGATAGTGGCATAGAGGAGTGCCAGAAAAAGATTCCAGTATGGTTCCGCAGAAAAGCGTTTGACAATGCGGGAGAACTGAAACAGAGAAAAGCAGGGGCAGAAAGGAAGCGCCCGCTGCTGATTAAAACAGACGGAACCTATTGCTGTGTGGATCAGAAAACCATTCTCTATGCAGAGAGTGTGGGGCGTAAGGTGGTGCTTCACACAAACACGGGAATCATTGCATATTATGCCAGAATGAAGGAGGTGGAAGAAATTTTAGGCAACGGGTTTTTCCGCTGCCATCGCGGGTATCTGGTGAATTTTGCCGCGGTAAAAAGTTTTGAGGTGGGAACGATCCTGCTGAAGAACGGGGAATCCATTCTGATGGCGAAACAGAAGTTTAATGATTTTGCGTCGGCTTATGAGACGTATCTTAACGAACGATAGGGATACAGAAAAGAAACGGGGAAAATGAGTATGAGAATTTATAACAGAGACCAGTCTGCCATTCTGGGTGCGAGGAACAACCGGCTGGCAAAGATGCGTGCGTTTTCCAGCAGCACAAAGACACGCGCATCATCCAAAGGAACGACGCAGAGCGCGCCAAAGAGTAAAAACTACAGGACATCTGCGTGGATGCAGTTTTTAAATCAGTTTCAAAACGGGACAGCCGTATCCGGCGACAAAATCGTGGAGAATCAGAAAAAAAGCTACGATTATGAGATCACGGGACTGGCGGCGGAGCGTGTGGAGACGCATATGAAGCGTTTTCTGGAGGAGGGAGAAAAATCCCTTTACCAGGAGGGAGAGGACACCGGAAAGCAGCTTACGAAGGAAATGGAAAGTTTTGTATCCGATTACAATATGATGATCCGCAAGATTGGTGACTTGTCGGACAGTGTGGACGAGACGTATGCAAAGAAGCTGAAAACGGAGATCTCCGCGCGGGAGACCGCCTTAAAACAGATCGGAATCACGCTGCAGAGAGACGGCACGCTGTTGTTAGATAAGACGGTGTTTCAGACGGTAAAACCGGAGGCGGTGCAGAAGATTTTCGGGGATAAGAGCACGCTGTCGAACCGCGTGCAGGTGCTGGCTTCGGGTGTGAAGAGCAACTGCAGAAAACAGGCGGCAGCGCTTTCTGCAACTTCTTATACGACCAGCGGCAATTACAGCCGCTATGCGTCGGACAGTAATCAGACGCGGCAGACCGGCAGCCGCTACAATGCGAAAGGTTAGGAATGGAAGCAGAGCGGGTGAAGACAAAAAAGGTCAGCGCAGCAGACCGGATTCCGGAGAAGACCGGCAGAAAAAAGTGGAGCGTTCTCTTTCTGGAGTCTCTGCTCAAAGAGGCGAAGGAGCGGGAGGCGGAAAGCGAAAAAGCCAGACCGGCAGTCGACGGCGAGAGCTGGATCCGCCCCGGAAGAGACACCTTTGAACATTCGGAGGATCCGGAGGAACTCTGGTGTGAATCCTATGAGGATATCATGGGGATCGTGCGCATGGTGGGAAAGTGGAAAGCCAACATTCTCTATCAGATTGCCAATGCCATCCTGCGGGACTATCACGAAAAAAAGCTGGACGAGGACGGTGTGGGAGAACTGTTTGGCCTGTGCTGCCAGAAGTGTAAGGACACGGGAGGCGGCACAGGCAGGAAGACGGAGCCGCAAATCACGGAGACTGTCCTTGAATTTTTCCTGCGTGCCAATGCGCGGATGAGTGTATTTTCCATGGAGAGAGCGGGAAAGCGCCTGACGGCGCGCTGCGGCTTGAACTGGTCCGGCACGACGTACTATGACGCTTGGTATTTTTACCGCTGTGCACAGATGCACAGACGGCTTTTTGTGGTTGCCGGAAGAATTGCAGCGGAACTGGGAGAGAAGGTATCCTCCCCGGAGGAATTAGAGCAGAGGACGCAGTTTGCGGCGGTTGGCGGATTGACATTTCACGGGGTGTTTGGCTGGGTGCAGCAGAAGGACAATTATCCGGTCAACCAGTATGGCTTGAAGAATCCCGGAATCGAACCGCCGCACCATTTTGTGTATCTGTACCGGAATCATTACAGCGAGGCGGAAAGACCGTGCGTACAGTTTCTGGAGACGCTTATGCGGGAGCAGACCGCATGTGCGCAACGAAAAGAACTGTGGCGCCACTACACGATACAGGACGGACGGGAATACCACAACGGCATGAGTTATCTGCTTGAGGGAAGCCTTGCGGACGAGCAGGATGAAAAAATGTACGAGGCGGCACTTTTGTTTTTACAGAATTTCAGGCTGTACCGCGTAGACGGCTGCGTGGAGTTTTTGTATACGGCATATGAAAAAGAGTGGGGATGAGAGATCCGGCGGAAGTATCCGCCGGATTTTTTCATAGGAAATTACGTCCTATGAATGAAAAAGCCCTTCGGCAGGATCTCACTGCGTCGGAGTAGAATTATGTCGCTGGAGCAACCCGCCGCAGCTTACGGAAAAGAAGCGGATGCGTTGTGTTGCGCGAGGATAAGGAATGTGTAAAAAATTAGTCAAAATAATTGAAAAACAGTAGAAAAAATAGGAGAAATGAACTATAATAAAAAAAGATTTTGAATCGATAGAGAAAGAGTGACAGGAGGGAGTAAGACTATGGGTCAGACATCGGGTTCAGACAGGAATTACATTTATAAAGATAAGAGTGAACGCTACCGCTATATGAATACATTTTATATTTTTGCAGTGGTTATTTTATGGGTACTGTTTGGGGTGTATCTGCTGGCGAAGCTTGCGAGCAAGAGCATTGCAGTCGGTACGGCGGTCGGAAATGTTGTGCTGATTATTTTATTTGCGGTGGTTGAACTGGCGTTTTATCTGCGCAATAAGTCTGATGTGAGATTAAAGAGGGTTGTTGCCATCGGTGTCGGCGTAGAATTTGCGTTGATTGGAATGCAGACAGATGCAGAGTTTATCTATTTTGCACTTATTGCCATTCTGACATTGCAGATTCCGTATTATGATATGAAGAGATATAAACAGACCTGTATCGCTTTTTCGGCGTTATTTACACTGGTGGAGGTCATTCGTGTAATCAAGGGGATTGGTTTGCAGGATGTGGACAGCTTGTGCCGGGTATTATGTGTGTATCTGTTATTTTTCATTATGTACCGGGTGGGCAGCATAGCCAAGACATTCAGCGATCATGCACTGGGTTCTGCAGCGTCCGAGGGTGAGAAACAGAAGGTGATGCTGGAAGGAATCCTTGACATCTCAAAGACTGTGCGGGATGAGTCTGAGAGGAGTACCAGTCTTGTGGATGAACTGGTGCACACTTCGGAGACAGTTGCGCAGAGCATGCAGGAGATTTCTTCCGCAACCAACACGACGGCGAAGAATATCGAAGAGCAGAATAATATGACACAGAGTATCCAGTCGGCTATTGACGAGACGGGCGAGCGCTCCAGAAAGATGGTGGATGTGGCGACGGATTCCAATGAGAATATTCAGGAGAATCTGCAGGTAATGGAAGAATTGAAGAACCAGTCCGAGCAGATTGCGGCGACGAATCATGAAGTGACGGAGTCCATGACACGCCTGCAGAATAAGACCAAGGAGGTCGAGGAGATCGCAGGCATGATCCTCAATATCTCCAACCAGACGAACCTGCTGGCACTCAACGCATCCATTGAGAGTGCGAGAGCCGGTGAGGCAGGACGCGGATTTGCCGTGGTTGCTGAACAGATCAGACAGCTTGCCGAGCAGACGAAGAAGTCCACGGAGGAGATTACCACGATCATCAACGAGCTGAATGAAAATGCACGCGACGTTATGACTTCGGTGGAGTCTTCGGTGGAAGCGACAGAGAGCCAGAATGAGAAGATTGCGGTTGCGGCAGAGTCTTTTGAACGTCTGAATGAAAATATGTCACAGCTTATCGGAGATATCAATGAGATCGCGGGACAGATCACAGGACTGTCGGATTCCAACAACCGTATTGTGGAGAATATCTCACAGCTGTCTGCAGCGACAGAGGAAGTGACTGCAAGCGCCGAGCAGGTGCGTGAGATAAGCGAGCAGAACCGGAACTATGCGGAGGAAGTAAAGGGGGCCATCGGAACGATCCGAGGCAGAACTGACGAGATGAAGCAGTTTACATAAAAAGAAAAGCGGGATCCGTGATATTGCAAAAAACAGATAACTGGAAGTTCCGGATACAACGGACGGCGGCAATTCTGACCGCAAAATCCGGTATTTCTAACCATGCCGCGCTTGCCATCTTCGATGATCCGTGTCTTTCCAAGTTTGGAACACTCCACGGACTGTGTCCGCAAGCCGGCAGACAATTTTAGGACTTTTGTGTGTGTCCCTTGTGGACACCTCTGAACAAAACATAACCGCGCGAAGCCGATGTCTGAGTCGGCATCTGCCTTATTTTCAATAGCAGATGCCGGCGAGTTTCGGTTCGCGCGGTTTTATATTGTCTGTGAAGAGGTGCCATTAGGGACACCAGAAAGTCCGCCCATTGTCTCCGGTGTGTCGGACATGCACCCGTCGGATTGTCCAAACGTGGAAGAGACACGGAATCCGATGCAAACATTCAGCCGGAAGAAATGCTCACATTTTTCTCCAACGAATATTCCAGCTGCATTTCCACATGAAATCCCGAAGTGTATTCTGATAATATTACTTATTAAAACTGTTAAAGATAATAAACAGGATCATGTGTCCAAAGAATTGGACACATGATGCGATACACTCCTTTTATCAGATGACGAAAGGAGTGTATTTTTTATGAAAGGATATGTTGTAGCGGCAGGCTATATGGGATATGTAAACGGAGAATACATGCTCTTCTCGAATGAGGATGACTACAGAGAATATTTTGAAGATTAGAGATAAAATAAGAAAAAAGAAGAAATTGCCACATGTCCAAAAGCCGGTCACAGTGAACGGAAGGAAGCTTAGAACGCTCTCTGCGGATATTGAAATTTTAAATGGGATGTGGGATAATGTACGCGTAGGCAATGAGCCGGGCGAAGCCATTGTCTATGTATTGTAAGGAAAGAAGGAATTCAGATGTCAGAGAAGGAAATCGAAGTCTATGGAAAACAGGTGGATGAGATCAAGATTCGGCCTTATGAGCATCACGCCAAGTATTACGAGACGGATCAGATGGGCATCATTCATCATTCCAACTATATCAAATGGATGGAAGAGGCACGCATGGATCTGATGGAGCAGATCGGACTCTCCTATAAGGAGATGGAGGCGATGGAGATCATCAGCCCGGTGTTGTCGGTGTCCTGCGAGTATCACAGCATGGTTCATTTTGATGATGTGGTTGTCATTGAGCCGCGGATTACCAAGTATAATGGAATCAAGATGGAAGTGGAGTACCGGATGACGGATAAGGTGACGGGAGAACTTCGCACCACGGGAACGAGTTCCCACTGCTTTTTGAACCGTTCCGGGAGACCGATTTCGCTGAAACGGTCTTATCCGGAGATTGATACAAAGTTCTTTGAGTACACAGATATTTAGAACAAAATGGAGCGGATAGACGCTCCGGAATGGAGAATACTATGATTCAGGAAAGATTAAGCGCATTGCGCGAGGAGATGAAAAAGCGGAAGATCGATATTTATATTGTACCGACCGCTGATTTTCATGAGTCCGAATATGTAGGAGAGCATTTTAAAGCCAGAAAGTTTATCACCGGTTTTACCGGATCGGCAGGCACGGCGGTCATTACCCTGACAGAGGCAGGACTGTGGACAGACGGACGCTATTTTGTTCAGGCGGAAAAACAGCTTGCCGGAAGTACCGTGACGCTTTACCGCATGGGTGAAGAGGGTGTGCCGACCGTGGATGAGTTCGCTGAAAAAGAACTGCCGGAGAGCGGCTGTATCGGATTTGACGGCAGAGTGGTGAACGGAAGCTGGGGCAGAAAGCTTCTCGCCATTGCGGAGAAAAAGAAGGGTTCTTTGTACGTGACGGAGGATCTGATTGATCTGATCTGGAAGGATCGCCCGGCGCTTTCTAAGGAACCGCTGTTTTTGCTTGAGGAGAAGTACTCCGGCAGGAGCACGGCAGACAAGATCGCGGATCTGCGCAAGGTAATGGAAAAAGAGGGAGCCAATGTGCATATTCTGACTTCCTTATACGATATAGCGTGGCTGTTAAACATCCGCGGCGGAGACATCGATTACGTGCCGGTCATCCTGTCCTACCTGGTGCTTACCGACAAGGAGTGCATCTGGTTTTTACAGGAAGAAGTTGTGGATGAGAAGATTGCAGCATATCTGAAAGAGAATCACATCACAACCAGACCTTACGATGCAATCTATGATTATGTGAAAGAGATCCCGGCGGACGCATGCGTACTGATGAATGGCAATACGGTCAACTACCGCATTACCAGCAGCCTGCGAAATGAGATCCGCATTGTGGACCAGCCGAACCCGACCGAGATCATGAAAGCGGTCAAGAATCCGGTCGAGGTGGAGAATATCCGCAAGGCACATGTGAAGGACGGTGTGGCATTTACCAAATTCATGTACTGGCTGAAGACCAACATCGGCAAGATCCCGATGACGGAGATCTCCGCATCGGATTACCTGGAGGCGCGCAGAAGAGAGCAGGATAACTTTATCGAGTTAAGCTTTGACACGATCTGCGCATACGGACCGAACGCTGCCATGATGCACTATGCGGCGACTCCGGAATCGGACGCCGAGTTAAAGCCGGAAGGCTTCCTGCTGGTGGATTCCGGCGGACATTATTTCGAGGGAACGACCGACATCACAAGAACGATGGCGCTCGGACCGATCACAGACGAGATGCGGCTGCATTTTACAACGGTATGCCGCTCCAACATGAACCTTGCAAACGCCAAGTTCCTCTACGGCTGCACCGGACTGAATCTGGATATTTTATCCCGCGGGCCGCTCTGGCAGATGGGCATTGATTACAAGTGCGGTACCGGGCACGGTGTGGGCTACATTTTGAATGTGCACGAGGGACCGAACGGCTTCCGCTGGAGAGTGGTGCCGGAGCGCCATGATAACGGTACGCTGGAAGAGGGTATGGTTACGACGGATGAGCCGGGTGTATACCTGGAAGGTAAGTACGGTATCCGTACCGAGAATGAACTGGTATGCCACAAGGCGGAGAAAAACGAGTACGGCCAGTTCATGAATTTTGAAAATATTACTTACGCACCGATTGATCTGGATGCCATTGATCCGGACGAGATGACGGGACGTGAGAAGAAGATGTTAAATGATTATCATGCAATGGTATACAAGACCCTCTCTCCGTACATGACACCGGAAGAGAATGAGTGGCTGAAGAAGTATACAAGAGCAATCTAGAAACGGAGACAGAAATGAGCGAAAAGCTGGTATTGATTGACGGACACAGTATTTTGAACCGGGCATTTTTCGGAATCCCGGATCTGACCAATTCCGAGGGACTTCACACGAACGCGGTATATGGATTTTTAAATATCATGTTCAAGATACTGGAGGAGGAGCAGCCCGATTACCTGACGGTTGCGTTTGATGTGTCTGAGCCAACGTTTCGCCACAAGATGTTTGCGGAATACAAGGGCACCCGCAAGCCGATGGCGGCAGAGTTAAAGCAGCAGGTGCCCCTGATGAAAGAGATGCTGCGTGCAATGGGGGTGACCATCATTGAAAAAGGCGGTTACGAGGCGGATGATCTGCTTGGAACCATCGCAAAGCGCAGTGAGGCGGCAGGTGTGGAGGTTGCGGTCGTATCCGGTGACCGGGATCTCCTGCAGCTTGCCACAGATCATATCAAGATCCGGATCCCGAAGACGAAGAGGACGGGAACCGAGATTGAGGACTATAACGCGAAGGAAGTCCTCGAAAAATACCAGGTGACGCCGACAGAGTTTATCGATGTGAAGGCACTGATGGGGGATACTTCCGATAACATTCCGGGAGTTCCCAGCATCGGCGAGAAGACGGCGACGGCGATCATCGCAAAATACGGCAGCATTGAGAATGCCTATGCGCATGTGGATGAACTAAAGCCGCCGAGAGCGAGCACGAATTTAAAAGAGCATTATGATATGGCGCAGATGAGCAAGACGCTGGCGACGATCGATATCGATGCGGACATTGCCTACAAGCTTGCGGACGCGCATTTAGAACAGGTTTCCGATCTGTATACAGAGGAAGCCTATTTGTTGTGTAAGAGACTGGAATTTAAGAATCTCCTCGGCAGATTCTCCGTGGAAGCGCCGAAGAATACGGCGGAGGAGCATTTTAAGAAGATAGAAAAGGCGCAGGAGGCAGAAGCATTTTTTGCATCCCTGCGTGGAAAAGCATGCGGATTCTATGTGGTGCCACAGGAGGAAACACATGACGCCCACACGGAGGCTGACGGTCAGATGAATCTGTTTGGCAGCTTTGCTATGCAAAACTCCGGCGAAGAAGCGGGAGGGCAGGAGACGGCAGGAAGCTGTCATATCCCGGATTTTCTCGGACTTGCAGTTGCATGCGGTGAGGAGGAAATCTGTTACGTGGAGGCATCAGAAGCGCTTCCCTGCCGTAAGATCCGTGAACTGTTTGTGGGGAGCGCAGCCGCTTCCTACGCGACACTTGACTTAAAGCCGCAGTTAAAGGAACTGGGGATGCTAGAGAAAAAATGTCTTGGAACGATCTCGGAGGAGAACCTGTTCGACAACACGATCGCAGCCTACCTTCTAAACCCGATTAAGAATGAATATCCGTACGAGGACATTGCCAAGGATTATGCGGGACTGATGATTCCGTCGAGAAAGGATCTCCTTGAGAAGCTCACGTATGAGAAGGCGTCGGAGAAAAAGCCGGAGGAATTTTTAAAGTGCGTCTGCTATATGGCATACGTGGCATACAAGACCAGGGAGCCGCTTGAAAAAGAGCTTGCAGACACCGGAATGGAAGCGTTGTTTCGCGAGATTGAGATGCCGCTTGTCTTCACGCTGGCAGATATGGAAAAAGAGGGAATCATTGCGTCCGGGGAGGCGCTAAAGGAGTACGGAGACAAGCTTGCCGTGCGCATTGACGAACTTGAGCGTAAGATCTATGAGGAAGCCGGGGAGGAATTCAATATCAACTCTCCCAAGCAGCTCGGTGTGGTCTTATTTGAAAAGCTTTCCCTTCCGAACGGCAAGAAGACGAAGACCGGCTATTCGACGGCGGCGGATGTTTTGGACCGTCTGGCGCCGGATTACCCGATTGTAGCGGATATTTTAGAGTACAGGCAGCTGACCAAGCTAAAGTCCACCTATGCGGACGGACTGGTGAACTATATCGCAGAGGACGGAAGAATCCACACGTCATTCAATCAGACCATCACGGCGACGGGACGCCTTAGCAGCACGGAGCCGAACCTCCAGAACATCCCGATGCGGATTGAGCTGGGAAGACTGATCCGCAAGGCATTTTTGCCAAAGACCGGTTTTGTGTTTGTGGATGCGGATTATTCCCAGATCGAGCTGCGCGTGCTGGCGCATCTGTCCGGAGATGAGAAGCTGATTGAGGCATACCGGAATGCACAGGATATTCACCGGACGACGGCGTCGCAGGTATTCCACATCCCGTTTGACGAGGTGACCGATCTGCAGCGCCGCAATGCCAAGGCGGTCAATTTTGGTATCGTCTACGGAATCAGCTCCTTCGGACTCAGCCAGGATCTCTCCATCACGAAGAAGGAGGCGGCGGAGTACATTGAGCGCTATTTTGAGACCTATCCGAAGATCAAGGGGTATCTGGACGGACTGGTGGCGGAGGCGAAGGAAAAAGGCTATGTCACGACGATGTTCGGAAGAAGACGTCCGATTCCGGAACTTTCCTCGAGTAATTTTATGCAGCGTTCGTTCGGGGAGCGCATTGCGATGAATTCCCCGATACAGGGAACGGCGGCGGACATTATCAAGATCGCCATGAACCGGGTGCATGACCGCCTGCTGGCAGAGGGGTTAAAATCCCGGCTGATTTTGACGGTGCACGATGAACTGCTGGTGGAGACAGCGGTAGAGGAAGAGCAGGAAGTGCGTAAGATTCTTGCCGAAGAGATGCACGGGGCAGCACAGTTGTCGGTGATGCTTGAGATTGATGTGCATGCGGGAAGTGACTGGTATCAGGCAAAATAGAGGTGCAGTAAAACGATGAGATTTATAGGAATTACCGGCGGTGTAGGAGCCGGAAAGTCGGAAATACTCGGATACCTGGCGAAGAAGCCGGATACCCGCGTGATGCTTGCGGATGAGATCGCCCATGAGCTGATGTCTCCCGGGACGGAGTGCTATGACAGGATCTGTGAGACGTTTGGTGCGGAGGATATTTTCCTGCCGCAGGGTGGACTGGACAGGGGAAAACTGGCGGCGGTCATTTTTTCGGATGAGGCGAAGCGCAGGCAGATGAATGCCATTGTGCACCCGGCGGTGCGCGTCTATGTGGAAAAAGAGGCGGCAAGAGAAAAGCAGGGTGGAAAACGAAAGCTTCTGGTGCTGGAGGCAGCGCTTCTGATTGAAGAACATTATGATGAAATTTGTGACGAACTCTGGTATATTTATACCAGAGAGGATATTCGCAGAGAACGCCTGATGGCAAGCAGAGGATATTCCACGGAAAAGGTAGACCGGATTTTTGCAAGCCAGTTGACGGAGGAAGTCTACCGGGAGCACTGCAGGGTTGTGATTGACAACAACGGCAGTGTGGCGGAGGCTTTTGCGCAGATTGACAGGGCGCTTTCGGAGAAGAAATAGAGATTAGGAGATACTGCAGATGAGCGATACGAGCGTATTCGACCAGCCGCTGGTGTTTGGTCTTGATATTGGAACGAGAAATGTGGTGGGAACCGTAGGCTATAAGACGGAGAATGAATTTGTCGTGGTGGCACAGTATATGCTTGAGCACGAGACGCGTGCCATGCTGGACGGCCAGATCCATGATATCGGACGCGTGGGGCATACCATTGCCAAGGTGAAGGAGGAGCTGGAGTCACAGATCGGGCAGGAACTGACCGAAGTGTGTATTGCAGCCGCAGGCCGTGTGTTAAAGACGGTGACGACCAACATCAGCTATGATTTCCCGGAGGAGACGGTCGTTACCGGCGAGGACATTCATACACTGGATCTGCTTGGAATTGAAAAGGCGCAGTCCATTTTAAAGGAAATGAACGATACACGCTACAAGTTTTACTGTGTGGGTTATTCCGTCATGAAGTATTTCTTAAATGATGAACCGTTCTCCAGTCTGGAATCCCATAAGGCAGAGCGGATCAGCGAGGATATCATCGTGACGTTCCTGCCGGAGGATGTTGTGGACGGTCTGTATGCGGCAGTCGGTATGGCGGGTCTGACCGTGGCAAACATGACGTTGGAGCCTATTGCGGCAATCAATGTGGCGATTCCGGAGAATTACAGACTCCTGAATATTGCGCTCGTGGATATCGGTGCGGGAACGTCCGATATTTCTGTGACGAGAGACGGAAGTATCATCGCGTACGGCATGATTCCGCTTGCGGGGGATGAGATCACTGAGCTGATCGTGCAGAGTTATCTGGTGGATTTCAACACGGCGGAGCAGATCAAGCTCTCGAGCGGTATGGACGATCAGGTGACCTACAAGGATATTATGATGATCGAGCACACGATTCCGTCGAATGATGTGTGGAAGCTGACGGAGCCGGTGGTGGATAAGATGACGACCGAGGTAGCGGCGAAGATCAAGGAGCTGAATGGAGACAAGAGCGTCAGTGCGGCGTTTATCGTCGGCGGCGGCGGTAAGATCCACGGTTACACGGAGATGCTTGCCAAGAAGCTGGATCTGCCGGCAGAGCGTGTAGCGCTGCGCGGTGAGGAAGTGCTGCAGGAAGTGACGTTCCTTCAGACAGAGATCCAGAAGGATCCGCTGCTCGTCACGCCGATCGGTATCTGCCTGAATTATTACGATCAGAGAAACAGCTTTATCATGGTGCGCTTTAACGGGGAGCGGATCAAGCTGTATGACAACAATAAGCTTACGATCGTGGATGCAGCCCTGCAGGCCGGTTTTCCGAATGAGGAACTGTTCCCGAAGCGCGGCAAGGAACTCAATTTCACTGTAAACGGCACTCCGCGGATTGTCAGAGGTAAGCTGGGAGAGTCCGCAGAGATCTATATGAATGACCGTCTGGTCAACATCAACACCCCGCTGGAACCGAACAGCGACATCGTGATCGAAGCGTCGACACAGGGCGAAGCGGCGGTATGTACCTTAGAGCAGCTGGATGAGTATTCCTCTTCGGAGATGAAGGTAATCGTCAACGGCAGGATCGTGCGCTGTCCGAAGTGCCTGGAGGTCAACGGAAGTCTGGAACTGCCGTCCTATGAGATCAAAGAGGGCGATGCGGTTGAGACGAGAAGCTTTTATACCGTGGAGCAGCTGGCGGCATTCATGGATGTGGAAGTGGACATGGATCATGAGATTCTTGTGAATAACCGCGTGGCAACCATGGAGAGTCTTGTGTACGAGAACTTTTCCGTGGACTGGGTGGTGCTTTCTTTCGGAGCAGCGGCGGTGGATCCGGCAGAACTTCCGATTGCGGAGCAGCCTGTGACGGCGGCGGATGGCGGGACGGAGCAGACAGCGGATGAGATCCCGGCTGAGACAGCGGAGGAAGTGGATGCCGCCGAGAACGAGGCACAGAACGGTACAGAGGCAGAGAAAGCGGAGCATGGAATGTCACAGGAACCTTCATCTGTGACAGATGCCACGGGAGCAGAGAGCGCTGTGGAGCAGCCGGCTGAAGGGGAAGAGCAGCAGGCTTCACAGAAGACGGATCTGGGACTGGTTGTATTTATCAATCAGCAGCCGGTACGTCTGACTGGAAAGAAGAGTTACATCTTTGTAGATATTTTTGATTTTTACGATTTCGATTTAACGGCATCTGCGGGAAGAGCGATCATCACAAAGTTGAACGGACAGCAGGCACAGTATTCGGCAGTGCTTTCCGAGGGAGACCAGATCGAGCTTCGCTGGCAGGAAATTAACAGATAGAGAGTGGAAGAAATAAAATGGAATTATGCAGTATAGCAAGCGGCAGCAGTGGCAACTGTATCTGCGTGGGAACAGATGAATGTCATGTTTTAGTGGATGCCGGAATCAGCGGAAAGCGGATTGAATCCGGTCTGAATTCGATTGATCTGAAAACGGAAGAGATGCAGGGAATTCTGATCACACATGAACATGTGGATCATATCGCGGGACTTGGCGTCCTTGCGAGACGTTACGGTCTGCCAATGTATGCGACTCCGGGGACGATCGATGCGATACTGCACACCAAATCCGTCGGAACGATCGATCCCGCCCTGTTTCATGAGATTCATGCGGGGGAGGATTTTACGATCGGAGATATGACGATCGAGCCGATTGCCATCTCGCATGACGCGGCTGAGCCGGTGGCGTATAAGATGAAGCAGCCCGGAAAATCCATGGCGGTCATGACGGATCTGGGAATTTATGACGACCATATTGTGGAGAAGTTAAAGGGGCTGGACGTGCTTCTTCTCGAGGCGAATCATGATGTACATATGCTGCAGGTCGGAAGTTATCCGTATCCGTTAAAACAGCGTATTCTCGGAGAAAAGGGACACCTGTCCAACGAGCTTTCCGGGCGGCTGCTCGGGGAGGTGCTGCACGATCATTTCGGCACAGTCTTTTTAGGACATCTGTCCAAGGAAAATAACTATGCGGAACTTGCATACGAGACGGTACGGCTGGAAGTGGCGATGGGAGATAATCCTTATAAGGGGGATGATTTTCCGATGTATGTGGCAAAGAGAGACGAGCCGTCCGAGCTGGTGCGGTTCTAAGACCGGAGAAAGAAGAAGCATACGGTTCTAAGACTAAGAACGTAGGTTATGAATCTGACATCGCAATCTATCCGGAACGCACAGATGCGTATATGTGTATGCTGGAAGCATATGAGGATGAAGGAAGGTTCGGAAAAGAGGAAAACGACGAATTTTTGGCACTGTACAATGCCAATAAGGATAGATTTGATCGTACGACCAGTGAGGTTGGGGAACTGAATTATAAGATCGGATGATGTATTTTAACTATTATACGGAAGAAGACGGTAGTTACAGTTTTTCAACCAGAGTACAGAAAGCATATTCCTTTTTTGCAGAGAATCACAATAATGCAGAAATTCCGCAAGATTTTGAGGATCTTAATTTAGCGGAATGTTATTACCAGATCTGTTCTTTTTATAAGAATTATATTTTGAATGGTGCAACAGTTGAGGAAGCTTCCAGAGACAATTATGAAAATCTGTTTTCGACGATTGAAAATACGCTTGCAGACGTGCAGAGTGCAGGAGCATATAATCAGCTTTCCTTGATGGTTCAATAAATGCTCTGAAAAATGCTACTGGAATTGGGAAAAATTCGAAAGTCTTTTCAATTTTTGATAAATATGGAACAAAAACTGTAAAAACTATTGAAGATGTTGTTGGTTTGATTGGAGGTTAAATATGAATATTTTGGTTGACAGTGGACTAAAAAAGAAAATTCAAATAGAGAATCGTAAGCATAGAAGAGGCATTTATTATTTGTGGCTCTTTGAGAAGATTTCTTTTGCATTGGTTATTGCTTATGCGATATTATTTCCAATCTATTGTATAGTAACAGGTAATTTTGTTTCAACAAATATGAGAACTGGAGAACTTAGCTATTTTTTAGTCTCTATGCTTACATCTACTTTTGGAGCGATGGGTTTGGCTGCTGTATTATTTATCTATGTACTTAGAATACGACTTGAACACACGTTTATAGGTGGCCGTATTGACGAGATGATAGAAATTGCTGATGATAAATTATTTTACGTATTTAGAATAAAATATCAAACACCTGCAGATAAAAGAAATATTGTTGTGATTGATTTGAACAGAATAAACAATTTAAGTTATGACGATAAACTGTTTGAAATAAGCATTGATGGGATGATGGTTGAGAAAATCGTTAAGACATCTGCAGATGTTCACAAAATAAAAATATCTAAGATGGCGGAAAGTAAAATAAAGATAAATGATTATTTTACACCTTCGTTGTACGAGGTATTAAAATCAAAGATTAACTAGGAGGGGTGTTTTTATGGATACTGAAATGATAAATGATAAAGTGAGTCAGGGAATTATGCTTATTTCCGCTGAAAAATATGATGCCGCAAAGAAAGTATTTGAAGAAATAATTATTGAGGCACCTAGAACATTGGAAGCATATATTCATTTAGGGAATACTTGTGCAAATTTAGAGCAATATAGTGAAGCGATTGAATCATTTAAAAAACAAGAGTTGAAAGAAGTGGAATTGAGGAGTGTGTAAAGAAGATTAATTCTGCTATCGAGCAGTTAACATCTGCAGCAACAGAAATTAATTCATCAATGGACGAACTTCCTAATTATTGGGAAGGAGCAGCTTACGACAATGCACGATCTACTTATGAGGAAGAGTACCAGACTCTTCTCACTACCACTGTACCAGAAGCTGTTGGTAATTTCAGAGATTATATCAATCAGTGTATGGAAAAGATTATTGAAATTGATGAGCAGTTAGCAGGAAACTAATTGTATTTGTTAATTTGTAATAATCAAAATAGCGCCCCACAGTGTTAATTATCAGTGGGGCGCTAATATTAGAGAAGGTGGAACATAAATGAGAAGAAAAATTACAACAATAGGTATAATATGCATTATAATTGCGATGATTATTGAAATATGGTTAGAAAATTACTACAGTTTAATTATGGTAATACCGTTATTATATTTGATAAACATAAGAAAACATTTGTGACTTGTTGAGATATCGGATATGTTTGTGTTTTTAGTAAGCGAGGTGTGAGCTACATTTAGAAATTATACCCCTTATGACCGCAGATGAAAGAATGCAAAAAACAGTGCAAGTGAATATTTTGGCTTGGATGTCCATGCTGTCAGGTGATTAGGAAACCGATTGGCAAGTATGTAGAATACAAGAAATCTCACCAATGAAAAGCCGGCTAACGCTCCGCAAAGCGGCTCTGGGATTGACATTGGCTCTATTTCTTATTAAAGGTAATCAAGCCAATCAAAGGTTGGTTCCCGTGTCCGGAATGTTGGTTCCCGCTACGCCGGAATCAAGGTTTCTTGACGCAAGAATATTCAGTAAGCAGAGAATTGATATTCAGTACGATATCGGTTACTATTTGTGCCATCAAGAATGAACAATTACATTGTAATATTTGCTTAATTGAAAAAATAAGTTTGATATGTCAAGATCTACACCAAAAAAGGAATGAGCCGTTTCGTAGATTTCGAGGTTATACTCGTTCTTACTCTTCTACATGAAATAAATCCTCCACCAGCATATTGGAGTACTTCGATATCCTAAGAATAAACTCGGCAGAGGGCGCATTTATACCACGCTCTACTCGTCCAATAGTTTTGGTGCTGTAGCCGGTAGCAGAAGCAAGGCTCTCCTGACAGATTCCCTTGCTCTCCCGAATTTCTTTTATATTGTTGCTGACCGCCATAAAATCCCTTCTTTTCTGTCAATTCTTACTCACAGTGCTTTGAAATATCAGCAGAATCACATTTTCCCACAACCTTGCCGAAGATATCTAATCTGTCATTTTCTCCATAAACGCACCATAGTGGGTGCGGTCTTTTGATTAGCCGCTCCGAAGAGCGGCGTTAGTCAACGAATTACTTTCTGCATTCTGCCGGCAGCTTGTCTGACCAAGGGAGCAGATCTTCACAGAAACTTACATCATGGTCTTCCATGTGCTTTGGTATCTCAGTTAAAAGATATTCGAAGTAATTGTAAGGCTTTAGGTTGTTTGACTTTGCTGTTTCTGCAATGCTGTAGATGATGGCGCTAGCTTCTGCACCAGCTATGGTGTCAATCATAACCCAGTTTTTCTTGCCCACACAGAACGGTCGGATTGCTTGTTCCGCGGAATTATTATCCATCGGTACTTCTCCATCTTCAAGGAAGGTTTTTAGATACTTTTCCTGATTGAGAGAATAGGTAAGTCCTTTTGCAGTTTTACTCTTAGGCGTTACAGACAATAGATTCTGTTTGATCCACGTAAAATAGGCATCAACCAGCGGTTTTACTGTTAGCTGGCGATGTTTTAGACGTTCTTCTATAGTCATTGATGCAAGTTTGTTTTCCTCGCGATAGATTGCCTGGATCTGCTTTAATGCCAGATATGCGAGCGAACTTTTTCGCCTGTCCTTTGGCAAAGCCTTAACAGCTTCGTCGAATCGGCGCCTTGCATGGCTCCAGCAGCCGGCAATCCGTAGGTCTTCACGCTCTTTTTCAATGGTGTGATAGGCCTGATATCCATCCGTTACGCAGACACCTTTGAAATCTTTTAGAAATGCTCTTGGATGGCTTGCATTACGAGAGGGTTGGTACTCATACAAAACGATCTGCTTATCCAGATACATCTTGCCGGTTCGGTACACCCATATGTAATGCTTACTTCCCTCCGTTCGGTTCTCTTTTGAAACCAAAACCGGGGTTTCATCTGCCTGAAGTACATGATAATCATATATTCTTTCATGCAGATAGTCGTAAAAGACGGAAAGATATCGTTCGGCACAAAGTATGGTCCAGTGTGCCATGTCGGCACGGTCAATGTTCAGCCCCATTCGCCGGAATTCCTGTTCCTGACGATAAATGAAAAGCCTAATCCCCCAGCTATGCTGGGGAGAATGGAATAGTTGGAAACGGTGAGGATAAAAAAGAAAAACCTCCTGTGGTATATTGAGAATGGTGTCGCAAGCCAAACTCAACACAGGAGGTGGTCCAAGTGGACAATAAAAGCATATCACACACTAGATGGAAATGCCAATATCACATCGTTTTCATTCCAAAATATCGGAAAAAGGTATTGTATGGGAAGGTAAGGGAGGATGTACGTGAAATCTTAAATACACTATGCAAATATAAAAATGTAGAAATAATTGCAGGAGCAGTTTGTGTAGATCACGTGCATTTGAGTGTCGCAATACCACCGAAATTAAGTGCCTCAGATTTTATGGGATATTTAAAGGGTAAAAGCACCCTAATGCTATACGATCGTCACCCAGAGTTGCAGAGTAAGTGGGATAAAGCATTTTGGGCAAGAGGATATTATGTGGAAACAATCGGTAATATCACAGACGAGGCAGTACAGAAGTATATAAAAGAACAAGCAGAAGAATCAAGAAAAGAAGATTCAAGAAGTACCGCTTTATAGCGGACCAGTAAAAATGCTTGTGACAGCGCCCTTTGGGGTGAGCAGTAACATAGCCCTTTGGAGGGCTTATAGCAAACCACCAGTTGAACTGGTGGTTGCTGACTTAGAATTTTTGTATGATAATTTAGGTAGATATAAAATATTTTATGGATGAAATTATTGACAGTTTAAGTATAAAGAATTAAATTTGTAGATAAAGTGATTTGAATATTAAAAGTTATTACGCAGATATAGAGGAGGATGAAAAGATGAGTTCGGATGCGCAGGTATTTGCAAGTGCAGCAGCAATACAGCATCAGGCACAGCGTGCTGGATTAAGATGGTTGGAGGGAAAATTGTGTAATTACAGGCCGGAGATTTATGAAGAAGTACGGAAGGCATATCTACGTGGGTTTAAAGTGAGAAAAAAGTGTGTGCTAATATGTTTGCCGATTCCACTTATCATATGTGTGTGCTTTTTCCTTCATTGGGTTGGTGGATTAGATCGCTCTCAAATGGTTTATGGTCATGTTGATGGAAATGAGATCTGGTATATCAGAGGAGAAAAAAAGACGTTGGATTGCAGAGAGGTAGGTTATACGGATGCAGATAATGAAGTTGTTATATATCTGGATCATAATGACCAATTTGAAAAAGTAATTTCAAGGAGTAAATTGGAGGCACAGCAGGGAAGAGATATAGCAGGAGTTTTGATATCGTGGAGCCTTGGAACTGTTTTGCTGATATGCGCTATCCGATACTGTGAGAATAAATATTGCTGGCAATTTAAATTGTTTTGGAAATGGTATGACAGATTTATACGTAATAAAGATTTGGACATAGAAGAATTTATAAATATATATGAAACAGAATTACGACGCAGGAATTGCCAAATGGCATAGCGTGTTACTATTGTTTCAGATGTTTAGAATATAATGAAGGAAGAATGGCATTGGATTGAAAAGAAACGCAGATTGGTGTAGAGCGCTGTAAAACAGATAATTGAAATTATAGTAGAAGCTACAGGAGGCAAATATGGATCAGCCTGTTTATGTAATTAAAAGCGTGGAAAGTGTCTGGACATATAAATATAATGGTAAAATATATGATGTTTTAAAAAAGGTGGTCTGGATTTTGGTAATACTATTCATAATTAGTTCACTTTTTTTCATAAAAATACATTTATGGAATTGGCGTTCGGGACACGTTTGTTATTGATTATAATGAGTGTGATAATACTTGGGACGGCATACGCCACAGAGAAAACACCTTCTCCATTTGAGATAAGATTTTATGAAGACTATATGGTAGTTTATCGCGAAAAATATTATTATGACCGGAATCTTTCGCGAAAAGAATATGATAAGTTTTTTTATAAAGATATTGAGCGTATCCAATATAAAAAAAATATAGAAAGATACAATATTTATGGCTTGGTTGAATGGGAATATTGGAATTATCGAAAGGATGGAACACTTTCAGAAAGATCAAACGGACATAAAACGGTTAAGGGCATGTGCAGTTTTTACACTTCAAAGTTAGCAGATGTGGATTATAAAAAATGGTTTGAACTTTATACTTCACGGAAAGTTACAATTATGGAATAAATGAAGTGAATTTGTAGTGAAATCAGTTTTAAAGAAATAGAGGAATTCTGGATATTGTGCTTAGAGAATCCAAGATCCAGTACGGGGGGGTTGCGAACAATGTTGGTAACGATGGTAAAATGGTGTTCATTTCCAATTGGTTAAATGGGAGAATGTGGTTGTAGTTCTGGGGTAAAAGTGAATTAAAATATTAACTTCCGGTGAAAGGAAAATAACTGTATTTTTGAAGCGGTTGGATTTGACTTACACTATATAGTAAGTAAGAAAGAAGAGGAGCAGTTAGAAAAACTTTAATTGTTGCTATGTCCATGAGAGGGAGGTTCGTGGAAGATGTCAGAGACGGCGCAGGGCGGGATTGTTGTTATATGCGGTTTGATCGTTTTTATTTATGGAATTTTAAGATGGGTAATTTGGGGATACAAGAAGGATGCAAAGTTTATTGAAAAGGCAAAAAAAGATGGGCGTGTAGCAATAGCAACCTATCAGAAGACGGAAACGAATGTAAAGTGGACGCCCAATAGTGCGGGAAGAGAGTATCGAACGATTTGTCATAATACATATGCGTATAGAGTAAGAAGTGGTAAACAATATACATTTACACGCAGTAAGGATGTTACTTATGATACAGGCAGAAGGGGCATAAACAATATACGAGTATATTATGATGAAAAGAATCCGCGTAAGATAAAGTTTGATGGTAACGGAGCTAGAAATCAACATCAGGTTCAAACCGGCTGTGGATACACCGCACTGGCAACATTTTGCACGATGTTTCTGGTTGCCAGACTGTTGGCACACCTGTTTTCATAATGCCTGTTTGTGTGAAGTCTGAGATACATATTGCATTGCTTATAGAAGACTTCGGCGATGACCTATCTGTAGAAGAACAGATGTGTATGCAACGGAGTATTTCTGAAAAATTGCATTGTGGGAGAAAAAATGGATCATAACTTAAAAAAGAAAAAGAGACGTGCAATTGCTCTGGTTGTAGTGATGATAGCAAGTATTGTATTAGGGCTGATTGTAATGTTTATATCCCAATTTGGCGGATTGGAGACATTGACACCCATACATTTTGCCCTTGGATTTATAAAGGCAGGATTTGTATTTTTAATATGCTTTTTTGTATTCCGTTTATACGGAAATGGACGCCGGCAGAGACAGATCCAAAAGTGGGAAATCAGAGGCTGGACAACGACAGCGTACGTAGGGAATGTGTCGACAACATACAGATATGGTGTATCTGAATCGGGTTCCGCGAAAGGAAATCAACAAAATTATCATGTGCGATATGTGTACAAAGTGGATGATAAAGATTACTATCACGATATCGTTAAAGAGGTTGAGAGATGGGAACCGCAGATTACCGTATGGTACGATAAGAACCATCCCAAGCGGCATGTGACGAGCGAATATTCAGAAAGCAAACGAAAATATTACGGCTGGGTGTTTACGATTGTACTTACCCTTGCGGCGTTCCTTTCCGGATTTTCCTCCTAGGAGTTTTTACGCTTCCTCATTAAAAATTTCTAAAAAGGAATTGTATATGCCGGCAGACTCGACCCGTATGGGTTTTTGTTTTTCCCGGGGGAGAGGATTCAGAACGTGCAGTTTTTCCGGCGGGTGACGCACGATCAGCTTGTGATCCGGCTGACGGACGGCGTGCGCGTCTACCGGGTGAATAAGAGAATGATGATGCTGCCGTGGCATAAAAGCAATCTAAAAGCATTGACTTATAAAAGCCCAGTGTATTATAATCAGTGTTAATACGATAAAGTGATAACGTGGAAGCAGGAGGAATGAGATTGGCATGGAGAATACAGTAGACAAAGTAATCATAACAGTCGTTGGAAAAGATACCGTCGGTATTATCGCAAAGGTATGTACCTACCTTTCGGAGAATCATATCAATGTTCTGGATATTTCGCAGACGATCGTGTCCGGATTTTTTAATATGATGATGATTGTGGACATGAGTCAGTCATCGAGATCTTTCGGGGACTGCCAGAAGGATCTGGATGCGGTAGGGGAGCAGATCGGCGTGTCCATCAAATGTCAGAAGGAAGAGATTTTTGAAAAAATGCACAGAATTTAGGCAGATGTGCGGGAAGATCGACCGATGGACATAACGTCCACAGAAAGGGATAGACGGAATGATTAACATATGGGAAGTAAATGAGACCAACAAGATGGTGGAGCAGGAGAATCTTGATGTCCGTACCATCACGATTGGTATCAGTCTTTTGGAGTGTATTGATTCTGATTTAAAAAAGCTCAATGAGAATATCTACAACCGGATCACGACCGTGGCGAAGGATCTGGCGGCAGTCGGAGAGAAGATTGAGAACGAGTACGGGATACCGATTGTCAATAAGCGTATCTCCGTGACACCGATTGCGCTGGTGGGCGGCGCAGCCTGCAAGACGCCGGAGGATTTTGCGACGATCGCGGACACGCTGGATCGCGCGGCCAAGGCAGTTGGGGCGAACCTGATTGGCGGCTATTCGGCACTGGTGTCGAAGGGCATGACGAAGGCGGATGAGATGCTGATTCACTCGATTCCGATGGCACTCTGCCGGACAGAGCGTGTCTGCAGTTCGGTGAACCTTGCATCCACGAAGACCGGTATCAATATGGATGCGGTCAAGTTGATGGGAGAGATCCTCTTAGAGCTTGCAGAGCAGTCAAAAGACCGCGATTCTGCGGACTGCATGAAGCTTGTTGTATTCTGCAACGCACCGGATGACAACCCGTTTATGGCAGGCGCGTTCCACGGTGTGACGGAGGCGGATGCGATTATCAACGTCGGCGTCAGCGGACCGGGAGTGGTGAAGACCGCTTTGGAAAAAGTGCGCGGTGAGAACTTCGAGGTACTATGTGAGACCATCAAAAAGACGGCGTTTAAGGTGACGAGAGTCGGACAGCTGGTGGCACAGGAGGCATCCAGACTGCTCAATATCCCGTTTGGTATCGTGGATCTGTCTCTGGCGCCGACACCGGCGATCGGCGATTCCGTGGCGGACATTCTCTGTGAGATCGGACTTGAGTATGCAGGAGCACCGGGAACGACTGCGGCGCTCGCCATGCTGAACGATCAGGTGAAAAAGGGCGGCGTGATGGCTTCCTCCTATGTCGGCGGATTAAGTGGCGCTTTTATTCCGGTCAGCGAGGATCAGGGCATGATCGATGCGGTACAGGCAGGAGCGATCACACTTGAGAAGCTTGAGGCGATGACCTGCGTATGTTCCGTGGGACTCGATATGATTGCGATTCCGGGAGACACCAAGGCGACGACCATCTCCGGTATGATTGCCGATGAGATGGCGCTTGGCATGGTCAACCAGAAGACGACTGCGGCGCGCCTGATTCCGGTTATCGGAAAAGGGGTCGGCGATACGGTAGAATTTGGCGGACTGTTCGGCTATGCGCCGATCATGCCGGTGAACCAGTTCTCCTGTGACGCGTTCATCAACCGCGGCGGCAGAATCCCGGCGCCGATCCATAGCTTCAAGAATTAAATCAAAAACGAACGTGAGTCATAGAACATAAGTGATGGAAAACAACCTTCTCTGATCAGACAGAATCCGAAAGGATAGATTCAGGGAGGTTGTTTTTCCTTTATCCGGACAGAGGAAGAGCAGAATGGCAGAGATCAGAAAAATCATTTTCATAAAAAATGCGGTGGAGACGCTGGGATATTTTTCCGAGCAGATTGCATTAGAATTGGAGAGGAACGGATACGAGGCCTGCTTTATCGACTATGAGCGGATGTATGAGTCGATGGATGCGATGCTGCATTTCATGGACAGGGAAGAGACGGCACTTGTCACCTTTAATTTCATCGGGCTCCGCGGCGAGGCTGTGTTTCAGACGGAGAGCGGACGCAGTATCTGGCAGGAGGAGAATCTTCCGGTCCTGAATATTTTGGTGGATCATCCGCTCTACTATCACAGCTGCCTGAAGGAAGCCGGGGAGCGGATGCGGGTATTCTGTGTGGACAGAGAGCACGTCGGCTATGTCAGACGGTTTTACCCGGGGGTGAAGGTGGAGTTCCTGCCGCTGGCGGGCAATGAACTTTTTGTTTCACAGAAAGACGGAGAACACGGAATACACAGAACGCACTGCGAGGATGTGCCAGAGCCTGTGCTGTATGGGCAGAGAACCTTTGAACTTGTATTTGCGGCCAACTATGTGTCGATGGAGATGTTGGAGGAAAAAGTAAAGGCGCTGGATGACGATTATCGGATCTTTTACCGGCGGATCACGGAAGATCTGATCGCGGATCCCACGCAGTCCGTAGATGCGGTTATGGAGCGGCACATCCGCAACGAGCTTGGGGCAGTGCCGGAAGAGCAGCTTTGCGCAGCGATGTCTGGGATGATCTGGATTGATCTGTTTGTCCGCAGCTATTTCCGGGAAAAAGTAGTGCAGACGCTCGCGGATGCCGGTATCATAGTGCGGGTATTCGGAGCAGACTGGGAGAAAATTCACTGCAAAAAGCCGCAGAACGTGCGGACGAGCGGCGGAAAAGTGAACTCGGCGGCGTGTGTGCAGGCGATGCGTGACGCCAGGATCGCGTTAAACGTGATGCCCTGGTTCAAAGACGGAGCGCATGACCGCGTCTTTACGGCGATGCTGCAGGGAACGGTGGCGCTCACGGACGACAGCCGGTATCTGCGGGAAGAGTGCCGGGACGGGGAAAATATCTGCTTTTACTCCCTGAGGGCGTTAGAACAGCTTCCGGATCAGGTGGTAAGCCTGCTTGAGGATCCGGTGCGGATGGCAGAGCTGGCGGAGCGGGGATATCGGATGGCAGAAAAGCGGCACAGGTGGAAGAACCGCGCCGGGCTTCTGATGCAGGCACTTCGCAATATAGATAAGTAAAACTAATAGAATTCAGTAAATAAATTCATGATACTAATGACAGCGCATTCCTTGTAAAAAGAAAATCCGCATGATAAGATGGAAGAAGGCAATCAATGCAGCAATGTGTGATGTGAAGGAGGAAAATCATGAAGATGATGTCACTTGCGAAGGAACTTTCGTCCAATACATATCCGGGAAGAGGAATTGTGATTGGCAGATCCGGGGATGGAAAATATGCGGTAACCGCTTACTTTATCATGGGAAGAAGCGAGAACAGCCGTAACCGGGTTTTTGTGGAGGATGGCGAAGGAATCCGCACACAGGCATTTGATCCGTCCAAGCTGACAGATCCGAGCCTCATCATTTATGCACCGGTCCGCGTGCTTGGCAACAAGACGATCGTGACAAACGGCGATCAGACCGATACGATTTACGAACTGATGGACAAGCAGCAGACGTTCGAGCAGGCGCTGCGCACCAGAGAGTTTGAGCCGGACGCACCGAACTATACACCGCGGATTTCCGGTATCATGCACATCGAGAACAATACCTACAACTACGCGATGTCCATTTTAAAGAGCAACAATGGCAATCCGGAAGCCTGCAACCGCTATACGTTTGCATACCAGAATCCGGTGGCCGGCGAGGGACATTTTATCCATACATACATGGGAGACGGCAATCCGCTGCCGAGTTTTGAGGGAGAGCCGAAGCTTGTCGGCATCGAGGGAGACATCGACACCTTCACAAACACGGTCTGGGAGAACTTAAACGCAGACAATAAAGTATCTTTATTTGTGCGTTACATTGAGATTGAGACCGGAAAATGCGAGACGAGAATCATCAACAAGAACGTGTGAGGAGAATAGGATCATGAAAGAATTAGAATTAAAATATGGCTGCAACCCGAACCAGAAGCCGTCCAGAATCTATATGGAGAACGGCGAACTGCCGATCAAGGTGCTTTGTGGCAGACCAGGCTATATCAATTTTCTGGATGCATTCAACGGCTGGCAGCTCGTGTCCGAGTTAAAAAAGGCAACCGGTCTTCCGGCAGCAACCTCCTTTAAGCATGTGTCACCGGCGGGTGCGGCAGTCGGACTTCCGCTTTCCGAGGTGGAACGCAAGATCTATTGGGTGGATGACATGGATGTGGAGTTTACACCGCTTGCCAATGCCTACATTCGTGCGCGCGGCGCGGACCGCATGTCCTCGTTCGGCGATTTTATCTCTCTGTCGGATGTCTGCGACAAGGAGACAGCGCTTGTCATCAAGCGCGAGGTATCGGACGGCGTCATTGCCCCGGGTTACACCGATGAGGCGCTTGCGATCTTAAAGGCGAAGAAAAACGGCAATTACAATGTCATTGAGATCGATCCGGATTATGTGCCGGCACCGATCGAGCATAAGGAAGTGTTCGGAATCACATTTGAGCAGGGAAGAAATGAGCTGGTGATCGATGAACATTTCTTCGACAATATTGTGACGGAGAACAAGGAGATTCCGGAAGCGGCGAAGAGAGATCTTGCGATTGCGATGATCACCTTGAAATATACGCAGTCCAATTCCGTGTGCTATGTCAAGAATGGACAGGCGATCGGTATCGGAGCGGGGCAGCAGTCCAGAATCCACTGTACGAGACTTGCCGGTTCCAAGGCGGACAACTGGTGGCTGCGTCAGTCGCCGCAGGTGCTTTCCCTTCCGTTTAAGCCGGGCATCAAGCGCGCAGACCGGGACAACGCCATTGACCTCTACATTGGAGAGGACTATATGGATGTGCTGGCGGAAGGTGCATGGCAGAATATTTTTACAGAGAAGCCGCCTGTTTTTTCGGCAGAGGAGAAGCGGGCATGGCTGGATAAGAACACAGAGGTATCTCTTGGATCGGACGCATTTTTCCCGTTTGGCGATAACATCGAGCGCGCACACAGAAGCGGCGTTGCGTATGTGGCACAGCCGGGCGGTTCCATCCGCGACGATCATGTGATTGAGACTTGTAATAAATATCATATGGCGATGGCGTTTACGGGCATCCGCCTGTTCCATCACTAGGAAGAGCCAAAGAGGGCTGATGTATGCAGGGTGCATCAGCCCTTTTTTACACTTTTTTTACAAGGCTTTACCGGACAAGGGTAGAAGAGAAGATTCATAAACGTTACAGTTTATTTTACATACAAGAAAATGAGAGGAATAGTTGCGAAAATGAAGAAAAAGAATCATTGGAAAAACTTATGTGCGCTTTTCTTCGCATTCTGCATGGTGTTTTCGACAGTAGCAGGAGATGCGTCTTTTGTTACGGCGTATGCAGCAGAGGTGCAGACAGCGGCCGGAAGTGAAGCGGCGGAAAATCCGTCACCGGCAGAGGAGAGCGGAGCAGACAGCACGGAAGGTGCACAGAACACAATAAATCAGGAAAGTGCGGCGCAGACAGGGAACGCCGGTCAGACGGACGCAGCGCAGACAGAGGGGGCAGTGCAGACGGATGCAGCGCAGACAGATGGTGCAGCGCAGGCGGATGCGGTACAGAATACGGAGTCTGGGGCAGACCAGAATACGGCGCTCATCCAGACGGCGGGTGCAGAAAGCCTTGCGGCCTTCAGTTATACGGCGGCACCGGAAGCGGGACTTCCGGCAGCAGCGACAGCGGGCAGCGGAACGCTTGACGTAAGCGGAGCATCTTACAGCGGATTCAGCAAGGGAATCGCAGCAAAAGGATGGAGCGAGGGAGCGGGCTTTACGGTTGCGGTTAATGCTGCAGGTTACACAGATTTGAAATTTTCCGCAGACATGCGCTCCAGCGGAACCGGTCCTGCCAACTTTGCACTGGAATATTCCATTGACGGAGCGAGCTGGACAAAGATCAGCGGAACGGATGTGACCTTAAGCACGGATCTTGCCCCGGTGTATCAGCAGACGGCACTCCCGGCGGCGCTGTCCGGAAAAGCGTTTACACTGCGTGTGACGATGCAGGGAAACACGAGTGTGAACCAGAGTACAGTCGGTACGAACGGTGTGACCAGCATCAACAACATTGTAGTCACCGGAACACAGGGCGAGGCGGCGACAGACGGAACGGTCTGTTCCAAAGTCAAAGCTTCCGTGGAGCCGGGAGATGTGGAAGCCGGTACGAAGGTGGAGCTCTCCTGTGCGACGGAGGGAGCAACGATCACATACCATACCGATCTGGACAGTGCAGACAAGACATACACCGAAGCGCTTGTGATCGAGGAAGATGTGACGATCTACGCGACAGCCGAACTCGAAGGTTATGAGACGAGTGAGACGGCAGAATTTGCCTACACGGTAAAACAGGGTGCAAAGAGCAAGGAGGCAGCACTTGCCACCACACTTTCGGACGGAAATATTGTCGCCCTCTATTACGAGAACAACGGAACCGGAAGCGTGCTCTCCAAGACAGCAAGCGGCAAGAAGTTAAAGGGTGTGTCGGCAACTGCAGCGGACGGCGCGCTTGTCATTCCAGAGGATACGGCGGAACTTACGGTTTCCGTGGATGAGAACGGTTATTATACCTTTGTGAGCGGTGATAAATATCTGACATCCGGCGCAACGGGCAGCTCCGTGACGTTTGCGGACGCGGCGGGAGATTACAGTCTCTGGAAGCTGCAGAAGGCAAATGAGAACGGCGGATACTATGTGATCAACGCCAACGCAAAATACAATAATACCGCGGAGCAGTATTTGGAATATTATAACGGATTTACGACATACAGCTACAAATCATCTTCGGATGCGGCGTATGTATTCTATTTTTATCTGATCGATGAGGGAACACCGTCGGTTCATATCCGTGCGGACGAGTCCGTCACGGAAAATGTGGCACAGTGGTCCGGAACGGCAGATTACAAGACGGCAGGTGTGACGGCAGATACCGGAATTGCAGGAGATTCTCTCAATGCAAATGATCTGCTGGATACGGATGCTATATATTCGGCGGTGGTAAATGGAGCGGCAGCGGCACCGTATACCGAGGCCACAAGCACTTCCACCGGTTCGACTTCCTATTATATGGGAGGAAAGGGCATTGGAAGCGGAAGCAATGATTATGCGCAGTTTGTGATGCCGACAACGGGCTATGCCAACATGGTACTTTCCTTCCGGCTTCGCGCAAGCAACACCGGAGCAGGTTCCTTCCAGATGCAGTATTCCACGGATGGTGTGGATTTTAAAAACCTTTCCACTGGAACCTATGCTTATAAGTACACGAAATACGTGGGCGGTGAGCCGCAGGAAGTGAGCGCTGCGGAGAAAATTACCGACGGAGTGGCAAAGACAAGCCTTGCTCCGGCAAACTATATTTCATTCACGTTCGACATTCCAAACGAGACGGCGAATGCAGACCGTCTCTACATCCGCATGGTTCCGGGCAGCCTTTCTGCCAAGGGAGATAAGGCACCGGGAAGCGGCGGAGTGATCCGTATGGACACGGTGACAGTGACTGGTAATCCGGTGATCGCCTCCGATCTATGCGGATATGTGGCAGCAGAACCGCAGAGCGGCGTGGTAGCTGTGGGCAGTGAACTGACACTGACAAGCGCCACGGAGGGTGTAACAATCCATTACAGTGTAAACGGCGGCGCGGAGCAGATCTATGACGCGTCAGCAAAGCCACAGCTTACCACACTCCCTGCAGTTGTGACAACCTATGCGACAAAGGAAGGATATAAGGACAGTATCCGGCGTACATTCTCCTATCAGCAGGCACAGGTGGCAACGGTAAAGGCAACGCCGAACGGCGGCAGCGTGGTGAAAAATACCGCGGTGAACCTCACCTGTGAGACCGAGGGTGCGACGATTCAGTATTCCGCGGACGACGGTGCAACCTGGCAGGATTATACCGAAAAGCTCGTCCTGGCAGAGCTTCCGGTTACCTATAAGGTGAAAGCCGTCAAAGACGGTTACTTGGACAGCAGTGTGCTCACACTTTCCTTTACCGAGCGCACAAACGAAAAATATCAGATTTACTTTGGACAGTTACATTCCCACACTTCCTATTCGGACGGTGCGGGAAGCTGTGAGGATGCATACCAGCATGCAACGAACGTTGACAATCTGGATTTTGTTGCGGTGACAGATCACTCCAACTCGTTTGACAATGCGGACAGCGCGTCCATCTCGGACGGCTCGATGAGTGAGGAATGGAAGGAAGGCCATGCGCTTGCCACGCAGTATACGACAAGCGGATTTGTGTGCATCTATGGGTTTGAGATGACCTGGTCGAACGGACTTGGACACATCAATACGTTTAACACCGAAGGCTTCCAGAGCCGTACCCAGAATGAGTACAAGACTTACAGCACGGCATTGCAGAATTATTACGCGACCTTAAAGACACAGCCGGATTCCATCAGCCAGTTTAACCACCCGGGAACGACGTTCGGTGATTTCAGCGATTTCGCATACTATGACGAGGAGATCGACAAGCTGATTACGACGATCGAGGTCGGAAACGGCGAGGGTGCGATCGGAAGTTCGGGTTACTTCCCGTCCTACGAGTATTACCAGCGCGCGCTGGACAAGGGCTGGCATCTTGCTCCGACCAACAACCAGGATAACCATAAGGGCTTGTGGGGCGATGCAAACACGGCGCGTTCCGTTGTCCTTGTGGACAGCCTGACGCAGGAAAATATTTACGATGCCATGCGCAATTACCGCGTGTATGCGACAGAGGATAACGACCTCAGCATCTATTACACGCTGGACGGCTACATCATGGGTTCCATTTTAGAGGATGGAGCGACCGGAGATACCGTACATATTTCCGTTGACTTAAGTGATCCGACGGATGCGTCCATCGGTAAAGTACAGGTCATCACAAACGGAGGACTGGTGCTTGCCGAGAAAAATGTTTCCGGAAACGAGGAGACGGTCACCTTTGATGTGAAAAATGATTATTCCTATTACTATATTAAGGTTGTGGAAGCGGACAGTGATATCGCCGTGACGGCACCGGTATGGGTAGGCTCTGTGGAGGCGGCAGGAATTGACAGCTTTTCCACGGACGAGGTGCTTCCGGTAAGGGGAGAGCCGCTGACGGTGAACCTTGGACTCTATAATAATGAAAACAACGAGCTCGCGATTGATTCCATAACGTTTGAGGTGGGCGGAGAGACCGTACATGAGGCGGATCTTGCCGCAGCAGGATTGGGAAGCGTCGCATCCATGAGCACGGGAAGCTACAGCTTTGACTATACCTATGACGGCGTCGGCAGCATGGAGATGACAGCAGTTGTGCATGCGACGATGAACGGCGTGCAGAAGGTATACAAGAGCGTCTTAAAATTAAGCTACGCGACACCGGAGATGGTGACGAAGGTTATCATCGACGGAACCCATTACAACGATTATGTGACCGGTTACTATGGCGGTAACGTCGGAAACTTTACGGCGATTGCGGGAGCAAAGAACGTCAAGGTGGAAGTGGTCACAGACGAGATTACGCCGGAGATGCTTGCAAACTGTGCGTTGCTTGTGATCTCGGCACCGGCGAAGAAATCCGGGACAGCAAATGCCGGAGATTACACCGTGTCGCATTTTGAAGACAGCTTTATCCAGATGGTAAAAGACTATACCGACAATGGCGGTACGCTGATTACCTGCGGTATTGCCGATTATCAGGATTCTACTTCGGGACAGACAGCGACAGAGATGAATAAGCTTTTAGCTGCGATCGGGGCATCGACCAGATTAAACAGCGACGAGGCGTACGACGAGACGAACAACGGCGGACAGCCGTACCGCTTATATCTGAAAGGAACCTACAACAAGGATTCCAGATATCTGCGCGGCGCAAGCGAGGAGCAGGAGTACAGTGCGTACAGCGGATGTACCGTGGCGCTGGATGCGGATGCGGTGGCAGCAGGACGCGCGGAAGCGCTTGTGAGCGGATATGATACAACGTATTCGATCGACTGCAAGGATGATGTGGGAAACAGAGTTACCGGAAGCCCGACGTATGTGGAAAAAGGCAATATGGTAGCACTCGCACATGAGACACTGGGAAGCGGTGCAAATGTATTTGTTGCCGGAACGGTCTTTATCTCTGACTTTGAGGTGAAGGCAGAACTGGACAATATCTGGGATCTGCCATACTTAAACCGCACAATTGCAGAAAATATTTTAGATGAAGTGAAAGTGGAACTTCCGCTGTCTACGATTGCGGAAGTGCGTAAGAACGGTACGGCGGGCGATGTCTACCGCGTGGAAGGCTATGTGACCGCAGGAACAGCCGTGGAGGGCAACACCTTCTTTGATACGATCTATATCCAGGACGACACCGCGGGAATTGATATTTTCCCGTATGCGGAGAGCGGACTTGCCATCGGAACCAAGGTGGAGATTACCGGATATGTGGACGCCTACCAGGGCGATAAAGAGCTTAAGGTGATAAGCAGCCGGATTCTGGACGAGGAGCCGAAGGTGATTGCACCGGAGAAACTGTCGGCAAAAGACGCCATGGACTATGAAAAGTCCGGCGGTAAGCTGGTACAGGTGGAGGGAACGGTAACGGATGTCCTCTATGATGCGGCGGGCACCGGTGTATCACAGTTCTGGCTGGACGATGGCAGTGGTGTTAATGCCAATATTTTCATCGACGGCTATATCTTATCGGCTACGACAGGAAAGAATGAACTCGCATCGGTTGTGGCGACAGGAGAACGCGTATCGGCGGTCGGTGTGGTCTACGCGCATCCGGAGGGAACCTCGGATGAGGCAGTGACCTGTCTGCGTGTAAGAAACTGTGATGAGATTGTAAAGACATCATCCGGACAGATACCGGGGGATACGGAGACACCGGGAGATACGGAGACACCGGGGGATACGGAGACACCGGGAAATACCGAGACACCGGGAACAGATTCGTCAGACGGCGGAAATGACAGCGCGGACGGAAATGGAAACGGCGGAAGTGTAAGCGGCAGCGTGACCGTATCGGACGGACAGACGACAGATGCGGTGACGGTTGCTTCGCAGAATGACTGGGATCCGGTCAGAAACAGAGTGACAGCGGCATCCGCCGGCAGCACAGTCACGGTTCTCCTTGCAGACGGTGTTTCTGTGTCGGGAGATGTCATTGCGGCAGTGCGCGGAAGGGATGTACGTCTGGTATTTAGGCTGGCAAATGGAATCGTGTGGACGATTGACGGAAGAAACGTGACATCGGATACGGTTCCGGATATGGACTTTGGTGTGACGATCAACAGCCATGCCGTGCCGGATGCGCTTGCGAGACAGACCGCGGCGGGAAGAACTTATTTCCAGATCAGCTTAAACCATGACGGCGCATTCGGTTTTACCGCAGTGATGACGCTGCCGGTGGGAACACAGTATGCGGGCATGTATGCAAAGTTATATTATTACAATGAAGCAAAGGGACGGCTGGAACTGGCATCTTCCGGAAAAGTAGATGCAAACGGAAATGTGGAGCTTACCTTTGTACATGCATCCGATTATGTGGTGGTGCTGGATCAGATGCCTGCAGTGCAGACGGGAGATGACACTCCGCTTGCAGCGGCAGTGATGATGCTTCTTGCAGGTATGGTTCTGCTTGCAGCGGCAGCACGCAAAAAAAGGATATTTTTGAAATAAGGGTGGTTAAAACATGAATTTCAAAAAGAGCAAGATACGCAGCCTGGTGCTTCTGGCACTGGCTGCCGTTGCTTTTTGCGGACTGATCTGGTTCGCGAATAAAGACAGACCGGTTTACCGGAGCAGCAACATGGCGGGGACGGACTATGAGGTCGGAAGAGTCCTGCGGGTTGTGGAGGATCACAAGACGGTGGATGAGGAGATGGACGGAATCTGGCGGGGAAGTATGACGCTGGAGGTCGAGATCCTTACCGGACGTTACAAGGGCGACACGGCTATTGTGGAAAATTATTTCAGCTCCCTGTACAACGTCAGGGTGGCGGAGGGAGATAAAGTCTCCATCCGCATCGACACGACGGGGGAGGACGAATATCAGGTCTCGGTCTACAATTATTACCGCGTTCCGCAGATGATTGGCTGCATCGTGGCGTTTGTGCTGCTTCTCGTATTGATCGGAGGGAAAAAAGGTGCAAAATCTGTGACGGGGCTGGCGTTTACCGTGGTATGTATCCTCTGGATTTTACTGCCGCTTGCGCTGAAGGGTTACTCGCCGCTGGCGGTCACTATCCTGCTCATTCTGGTCTGCAATTTTGTCAGTTTCTTCCTGATAGACGGCATCTCGACCAAGACGGTTGTGGCGGCAATCGGAAGCATGCTGGGTGTGCTTGCGGGAGCAGTGTTTGCACTGATCGCGCAGAATGCCATGTCGATTACGACCTACCAGATGGATGAGGCGGAGACACTGCTTCTGATCACAAGCACCACGGAACTGAAGATCCGGGATCTGTTTTTGTGCGGTATTCTGATTTCGTGTATGGGAGCCGTGATGGATGTGGCGATGAGTATCTGTTCCGCGGTGGCGGAGATCCATCAGGTGGACCGGTCGCTTGGCATGGCGAAGCTGTTTGCCTCCGGGATGAATATCGGAAGAGATGCGATGGGAACCATGGCGAATACGCTAATCCTGGCAGTCGCCGGGACATCACTGAATATGATGTTGATGATCTACTCCTATGACGTCAGCTTTCAGCAGCTGATGAATACGGACTTTGTGGCGATCGAGATCATCCAGTGCATTGCGGGAAGCGTGGGTATCGTGTGCACGGTTCCGCTGGTAGCACTGCTGTCCGCCGCCGTATTTGGAAAAAAGACAAAAAAATGAGACTGCACTATGGCAGGATGATGATCTGCCGCTGATATTCGGAGGCGGGGGGAACGTCATGCTCCTGCATACGGGCGGCGCGCAGAGGCGTGCCGCCTTTTTGATTGCGCATCTGCAGATAGAGATTTCCGGCAAACACATCGTGCTCAAATACCCGCATGGCATCCGGGGACAAAAGCTTTAAAGCCTGTGACGACCGGGTGATAAGTGGAACTGCAGCGGATGCCTTTAGCGCGGCAAGCAGGGGAGCGGCGCTTTTCCGAAAGCCGAGAATGCGCAGGTAGGGAATTTTATCCAGTGCATTGCCGCATGCGTAATCAGAAGAAGTAATGCCAAGGATGGAGTGCAGCAAAATGCGGTTGATGCGCGTGAGCGTCATTTCTTTGCTTTTTAACCGTGACGCGAAGGAGGAAAAAGAGGTATAATAAGGAAGCTGGTTTTGCATGCGGTTGGCAAACTCCGGGGAGGAATCGGCGGTCCGGGCGAGCTGCGTGGCAGAACTGCTTAACAACAGATACCCTAGGATGCTGGAAAAGTCATCGGCGCACAGCAGCGGAAAATCTGCCCGGTAGTCCTGCAGGATGGCCAGTGCTTCCTGCGGCATGGCATGACGCAGAATCCCGTCGGCAGAATCTTCAGATGCCCTGTCGGCAGAATTCCCACATGCTCCGGCAGCGTCGGCGAAGAGTGTATGCCGGATCGCGGATGCCGAGGCCGGGATGGCAGATGCACCGGAGAGGATGGACGTTTCGTGGTACGCGGCGCCCTCCCGCTTTAGCAGATAGGGCGTGATCGAAGACGCGCGGCGGCGCAGCGCTTTTAAGTATTCCAGAGCCAGTATGTTGTTCGGGGAGGCGAGCAGGGAGGAGAGCGCCTCTGCGGATACGGGCAGGGCGCCATCCTGACCGGCGGAGCCGGAAAAATACGAGAGCAGGGCAGCTTCCCTTGCCTTTGGAAATGTATTACCGGATTTTAGATTGCGTTTCAGGGAAGCCTTTAAATCCGCCGGTTCATCCGCGAGAACGTCCGCAATGCGGCGAAGGAGGGCAAGGTCGCCGCTCTCAGCGCCAAAACAGATGCCGTTTACGCAGCCCGTTTTCTCAAAGAGGGAGATTCCGGCGTCCGCGAAAAGCTCTGCGGAAGCGGTGGACCAGAGTACGGGAAGCTCGAGCACGACATCTGCACCCGAGGAGAGCGCCATGCGGGCACGGGTGTATTTGTCCAGAAGGGCGGGCTCTCCGCGCTGTACATAGTCGCCGCTTGTGGCGACAACGATATAGTCGGCGTGAAGATTTTTTCTGACATGCGCGATCTGATAGGCGTGCCCGTTGTGGAATGGGTTGTATTCTGCGATAATGCCAATGACGTTCATGGCGGATCCTCCCGTACTGCAATATAATAAAAACTGTAGCTATCATAGCATACTGTGAAATAGAAAAAAAGAAAAAGGAGCATTTCACGTGAAGAGAAACAGAAACATTGGATCGATTCTTCTGATTGCGGCAGGGCTTTTGCTGATTGCGGCAGCCCTTTATGAACTGATCCCGGCGCTGCGCGCGTACAAGCGGGCGGACGATACCTACGAGGCGCTGCGCGAGGCTTATGTGACCGGACAGCCGGGGACATCTTCGGATGATCCGGCGGAGGAGGGAGAGGAGCTGCCGGCATGGTATGAGGCATTGCAGGTGGATTTTGAGGCGCTAAAGGAAGCAAATCCGGATGTGATCGGCTGGATTTATTTTGACAATATAGAGCAGATCAATTATCCCATTCTGTATTCCGGGGATGACGAGACCTACCTGCATACCGATCTCTATGGAAATGCGTCGAAATCCGGCTGCATTTTTATGGAGGGGAACAACGTCCCCGATTTTAACGACTGCCACACGATTCTGTACGGGCACAACATGAAAAACGGAAGCATGTTCGGTTCGCTGAAACAATATAAAAACGACGGCTTTTATGAAAAAAATGCGTATTTTACCGTGTTTACGGAGGATGCAGCCTACCGCTATCAGATTTTTGCGTACAGTGATGTCGCGGAAGATTCGGATGTCTATACGACCGGATATCTGCCGGATGAGACTTTTGATGGGTTCCTCACAGAACTGCTTAAGTCCTCCTACAAGGATACGGGCGTTGCGGTGGGAAAGGATGACAAGGTTCTGACACTGTCTACCTGCTCAGGCGACGGGCTGCGGTTTGTGGTGCACGCGGTGCGGGTTGATGAACACGAAAGCGGGGTGTGACTGTTAAATTTTTGTCAGGCTGTTTTTCATTTTGTACAAGAAAACTGGCAATTACTGGCTTGTTTCGTGGGCGTGACAAGCGTATACTAAAATTATATGCGGTCTGTGAGAGACAGACCTTCGCAAAACAAGGAGGCAGATCCTCTCCTCACCAGAGGGCTCGGATTTTGCTTCGCAAAACAAGGAGGATATTATGAACGTATTAGTTATCAACTGTGGAAGCTCTTCATTAAAATATCAGCTCATCGATTCTGAGAGCGAAGCGGTACTGGCAAAAGGTCTCTGCGAGAGAATTGGAATCGACGGAAGACTGGTATACCAGAAGACCGGACTGGACAAAGAGATTACAGAAGCTGCAATGCCGACACACAAGCAGGCAATCCAGATGGTTCTGGATGCACTGGTGAATCCGAAGACCGGCGCAATCGCAAGCCTTTCCGAGATCGATGCTGTCGGACATCGTGTCGTACACGGCGGAGAGAAGTTCGCAGCATCCACACTTCTGACACCGGAGGTATTAAAGGGAATCGAAGAGTGCAACGATCTTGCACCGCTTCACAACCCGGCAAACCTGATCGGTATCGATGCCTGCAAGGAACTGATGCCGAACGTGCCGATGGTTGGCGTATTCGATACCGCTTTTCATCAGACAATGCCGAAGAAGGCATATCTTTACGGTCTGCCTCATGAGTATTATGAGAAATACAAGGTCAGAAGATACGGTTTCCACGGAACAAGCCACAGCTTTGTATCCAAGCGTACCGCAGAGTTCCTTGGCATGGATCTTAAAAATTCCAAGATCATCGTGGCACATCTCGGCAACGGCGCATCCATCAGTGCGGTATTAAACGGTGAGTGTGTAGATACCTCCATGGGTCTGACACCGCTTGAGGGACTTGTCATGGGAACACGTTCCGGAGATATTGATCCGGCGATCATGGAGTTCATCGCAAAGAAAGAGAACCTTGATATCGAGGGTATCATGAATGTATTAAATAAGAAGTCCGGTGTACAGGGAATGTCCGGTCTCTCCTCTGACTTCCGTGACCTGCAGGCAGGACACGAGGCAGGCAACGAGCTTGCAACCAATGCGATCGAGGTGTTCAGCTATCGTGTGGCAAAATACATCGGCTCCTATGTTGCAGCAATGAACGGCGTAGATGCCATCGCATTTACCGCAGGTATCGGTGAGAACGTGAACCTGGTTCGCGAGAAGGTAATGTCTTATCTCGGTTATCTCGGCGTGACGGTAGACCAGGCAGTGAACGATGCAACCCATGGCGATGAGGCGATCATCTCTACCGCGGATTCAAAGGTAAAGGTATGTGTGATCCCGACCAACGAGGAGCTTGCGATTGCAAGAGAGACGGTAGCGCTTGTAAAATAGTTTTTGCTGTCAAGGAAAAATCCTTGACAAAAAAGCAAAAAAGTGATTGACAAACCAGGGGCGTCTATGTATAATTGGTTAGGTGTGAAAACCTCATATGTATGAGGCGAAGGAGTAAACCATGCAGATCGATATTTCAGAGATTGTATCTTGTGAGAACAGAGAAGTTACCGAGAAGGTTCATATCGAGCAGGATACGTTTGTATCGAGGCTTGGTGAGTTCCCGATCACAGAGAGCGCGCCGTTTGATCTTAGGATTGCGAACCGCGAGGGCAGTGAACTGCTTTTGAGCGGGGAGACAGATCTTACAGTATCAATCCCGTGCAGCAGATGTCTTACGGAAGTTCCGACGGACATCCACATTGTCATCGACAAGAAGCTCCGCATGGACGGAACGGAAGTTGTGGATGATGAAATGGAAGAAACAGACTACCTGATTGGATTAAATCTGGATATAGATAAGCTTATCTATGGAGAGATTTTGGTGAACTGGCCGATGAAAGTTCTGTGCAGAGAAGATTGCAAAGGAATTTGCAAGGTGTGCGGAATGAACCTGAATAAGGGGAACTGCGATTGCCAGAGAACAGAACTGGATCCAAGAATGGCAGCAATCCAAGATGTCTTTAACAAATTTAAGGAGGTGTAAGTAAATGTCTATTTGTCCGAAGAATAAATCTTCCAAAGGAAGAAGAGATAAAAGAAGAGCAAACTGGAAAATGACTGCTCCTGCATTAGTAAAATGCAGCAAGTGTGGAGAGCTGATGATGCCTCACAGAGTATGCAAGAACTGTGGCTCTTACAACAAAAAAGAAATCATTCCGCAGGACTAATTCCAGCGGTACAGAAGAGATCCGGATTTCCGGGTCTCTTTTTTACGTAATAGGAAACTCCGTACACTCTGTTCTGGTATTGAAAAAAAGTATTAACAAATTGTTAAGAAGTGGTTGCATTTTTTATTCCAGATATTTACAATAATATCTGTAACGTCACAACAACAAGGAGGAAATGTTAGTGAAGAAGGAATTAAACGAGACAGAAACGAAACGTTCCGCTAAGAGAAACGGAATGGCTCGCAGAATTACAGCACTTGTTCTTGCAGGTGTGTTGACATTCGGAGGTACGGCAACCGTATCTGCGGCAACATTGAGAGATGTATTTGATGCACAGTATTATTCTGAGACCTACAGTGATCTCAAGGATACATTCGGCACGAATCAGACAGCATTGTACAAGCATTATAAAACATTCGGTAAGAAAGAGGGCAGAACAAGCACCGCACTTATCGACGTACAGAAATACAGAGCAGCGTACCCGGATCTGGATGCGGCATTCGGCGATAACTGGGATGCATATGTGAATCACTACATCAAATACGGCTTTAATGAGGGAAGAAATTCTTTCGGCACCTTTGATGCAAGAGCATACGCAGACAGATATCCGGACTTAAAGGCAGCATTCGGTTACGATGTGCTTGCGCTTTACAAGCATTACTTAAAGTTCGGTAGAGCAGAGGGAAGAGATGCGAGCGCAGCTGTAGCAGCAACATCCAGCTACACAGAGTCTTCTTACAGCGGATCTTCTAATACAGGAAGTGCTGACAACGGCAACAATACTTCTACCAACACAGCACCGATCAGAACAAACGGTCGTCTGACAAATCCAGAGACAGGCGCACCGGTTGCAGGTGCAACAGTTACATTCAGACTGACAAGCTTCAATGCAACGGCAGAGGAAGCAGAAGCAGCTACAGAGTCTGTTGAGACAACGGCTGAGACGACAGAGTCCACAGAAGCTACAGAGACAACAGAGTCTACAGAAGCTACAGAGACAACAGAGTCTACAGAGGAGACAGAGGAGCCGGAGAATGGTCTGGTTGTAGGCGATGGTTACTATGAGATTACCACAGACGCAGACGGTTACTATGAGATTCCGGAATTCGTACCGGGTGTATACTCCGTTCAGGCAGCAGCTGTTGGTTACTTAACCTTGACAGTGAACTCCATCAGCATCAACGCTGACAATGGAAGCTTCACATTGCCGACATTCCAGCTGTTGAGCTCTGATATGAGCGGTGTGAATACCGTTGCAGGCGTTGCAAAGAATGCAACCACAGGTCTTGGTATTGAAGGTGTAACCGTAAATGTACGTGCGAACTGGAACAATCAGTCCGGCGATGTGATCGCTACGACTACCACAGATGCAGATGGCAGCTACAGCTTCTCTCTTGAGAGAGGTTACTACACCCTTGAGTTTGCAAGAGACGGATTCGTATCCACTTTTGTAAACGTAGCAAGCTCCAATGCAATTGGTGCATGCGAAGGCGTATTAAGCCCGACCAGCACAAGCGAGGTTACCAGCACAGAATTCAGAATCGTTCTTACCTGGGGTGAGACACCGAGAGATCTCGATTCTCACCTGGTTGGATTAGATGATGCCAACTCTGTATTCCACATCGCTTACTACAATAAGGTAGAGAGAGATACAGACGGTAACGTGATTGCATCCCTGGATGTGGATGATGTATCTTCTTACGGACCGGAGACGGTAACGATCGTAAATGCACGTACAGATGCTACTTACTATTACTCTGTAAAAGACTTTACAGACCGTTATGACGCTACATCCACAAAGATGTCTGAGTCTGGCGCAAACGTAAAGGTATACCAGGGATCTGTTCTTGTGAAAGAGTACAATGTACCTCTGAATCAGGCAGGTTACATCTGGAATGTATTTAAGATTGAGAACGGAAGCGTTGTTGACATCAACAACTACAATGCAGACGAGACCACAATGTATGGTGAGTATGCATCCGAGTACAATTACTAAAATGATTCTTTAGGGAAAAACAGCCGCGGAGACGCGGCTGTTTTTTCTTTATAGGAAAACACTTTGTGTTGTGCCTTTTGTTCCTTGACCGGGGCGTTATGGAAAGCTATAATAAATGAATATGGTACAAGAGAAAAACTGGTGGAAACGGATTGAAGAAGAAATGCGTAGAGTGCATAGATACAGGATGAAGGCAGTGCTGATGCTTTGGGGTATAGGGCTTTTGATGGGACTGGGAGGCTGTGCAGAGCAGACACAGGATAATGTTCTGGAAGAGCGCGGGACAACGGAGCAGATACCGCAGAGCACGGAACAGATGCCGCAAGACAGCGGACAGACTGGAGCGGAAACAGAACAAATGGCACCGGGCAGCGGGCAGACCGGGACGGGAACGGAACACGCGGTACAGAGCAGTGAAGGAACCGGGGTGGAGACGGACGGCGCGGAAGACACTATGGAAGTGGTGTTGGAGCAGGCATTGCCGTCGGTGGTACAGATTTATCACGAGACGCCGGAGGGAGGACATACCGCGGGTTCCGGTTTTATTATGGAAATGACGGATGATACGGTGTATCTGTGTACGAACCGCCATGTCATAGCAAAGTACGACGACTGGGATGTGTATTTTTATGATGGAACCTGCGTTACGGGAAGCAAAGCGGGTACCGACGATGTTTATGATGTGGGCGTCGTGGCGGTTGACCGGACGGCGATTCCAAAGAAAGTGCAGGAAAAGCTAAAGACGGTGTCGTATGATCTTGCGAGCTGGGAAGAACTTGGCAATGCAGAGTTGCCGGTCGGAATCGTGCGCATCGGACAGGAAGGCAATGTGCTCCACACGCTGACGGGAAGTCTTCTTCGGAAAGAGACGGAATTCCTGTGGGGACAGGGAGAGAAGGAGACGGAAGTGCGCCTGGCGGTTACTGACGGGGATTCCGGATCGGCGGTTTTTGATGAAAACGGAAAGCTGGTCAGCATGATATTCGGATGTTCACAGGATGCCGGAGGGGAGCGCGCCTGGGGCGTCCCGCTTCGGGCGATCGTGTCATGTTATGAGAAAATAACAGGAGAAACATAGGAGACAGAAAGAAGGATTCATATGGGTGATTTTTTTAATTTGGATAATAAGTTTTTTCAGGGACTCAGTAAGGTGGTTGACTGTGTGATCCTAAGCGTGCTGTGGGTGTTCTGCTGCATCCCGATGGCAACGACATTTTTCCTGGCATGGCAGAGCGCATCAGTATTCGGATGGATTCTGTGCTGGCTGACATCGTTTCTGGCGGGACCGGCAACGACGGCGCTCTATTATGCTGTCAATAAGGTAATCCGGCACGGAAGAAGCTATCTGTGGAAGGAATACTGGCATGCGTTTAAGAGCAACTTTAAGCAGGCGGCGCTCGCAGCGCTGATTCTGACAGGAGTGGTTCTGTTTCTGGGACTGGACTGCTATATTATGTATCAGTTTGCTGCGCAGGGACAAAAGAGCGGCGTGCTGTATGTGGTTTTCCTGGTACTGATTGTGCTTGTCGTGATGCTGGCGGTATATCTGTTTGCCTACATGGCACGCTTTGAGAACAGTCTGGGGCAGTCGTTTAAGAACGCGGCGCTGATTGCGGTGGCGAATCTTCCGTGGTCGCTGCTTCTTCTGGTGCTTCTGGCAGCGAGCGCCTTTGGCTTGTGGATGCTTCCGTGGCTTATGATACTGCTTCCGGCAGTCTACATCCTGGTGGCGAATTTTATCCTGGAGCGCATTTTCCGCAAGTATATGTCGGCGGAAGATCTGGAGGCGGAACAGGAACGAAATCAGGAATTTTTCAATTAGAAATAAGCGTATTTTTTATTATTGATTTATAGAAAGAGTTATAGTATATTCATTAGTAGGCGTGGAGAACTAGACTCCGGCAGGACAGATGGGAGATGGAGTATGCAGCAGAGCAGCGGGGCTGTGAGGACAAGAATCGTATTGGATGCGATGGGCGGAGACTACGCACCGGCGGAGCCGGTCAAGGGCGCAGTGGATGCCGTGAACGCACGGTCGGATATTCAGGTGCTCCTGGTAGGACAGGAGGATGTCGTTCGGGAAGAACTGGCAAAGTATACGTACCCCGAAGATCAGATTCAGGTGGTACATGCAGAAGAGGTGATAGAGACTGCAGAGCCGCCGGTGAATGCAATCCGCAGGAAGAAGCAGTCATCCATTGTCATTGGAATGAATATGGTAAAGCAGAAGGAAGCAGACGCATTTGTGTCAGCGGGAAGTTCCGGTGCGATCTTAGTCGGTGGACAGGTGATTGTCGGCCGCATCAAAGGCATTGAGAGACCGCCGCTTGCACCTTTGATTCCGACGGAGAAGGGAGTCTCTCTTCTGATTGACTGTGGAGCGAATGTGGATGCGAGAGCTTCGCATCTGGTGCAGTTTGCGAAGATGGGTTCCATTTATATGGAGAATGTTCTCGGAGTGAAGAAGCCGAGAGTGGCGATTGTCAATATCGGCGCAGAGGAGGAGAAGGGCAATGCCCTTGTGAAGGAGACATTTCCTCTGCTGAAGGCGTGTGAAGACGTCAATTTTGTGGGAAGCATTGAGGCGAGAGAGATTCCGAAGGGAGAGGCGGACGTGATTGTCTGCGAGGCTTTCGTTGGAAATGTCATCTTAAAGCTGTACGAAGGACTCAGCAGTACGTTAATCGGTGCCATCAAGAAAGGCATGATGAGTACGTTGAAGAGTAAAATTGGTGCAGCACTTGCATTGCCGGCATTAAAGTCTACGTTAAAGACTTTCGATGCAACACAGTACGGCGGTGCGCCGCTTCTGGGACTGAATGGTCTTGTGGTCAAGACGCACGGAAGTGCAAAAGCAAAAGAGATTACGAATTCTATTTTCCAGTGTGTGACATTCAAAGAAGAGGACATCAATGGAAAGATCAGGAAAAATATAGTAAGTTCTGCGGAACAGGAAGGAATGTAGGTTATGGAATTTGAAAAGTTGAAAAAAATCATTGCAGAGGTTTTGAATGTGGATGAAGAGGAGATCACGATGGAGACCACATTCGTAGATGATCTCGGAGCAGATTCTCTTGATATTTTTCAGATCATTATGGGGATTGAAGAGGAATTTGACATTGAGATTGCAAATGAAGATGCAGAACATATTGTGACCGTATCAGATGCAGTAGAAGAGATCAAGAATGCTTTAAACTCATAAGAGACAATTTGATGATGTGTCATAAAGCCCTTGTCCGGAAAGCAAGGGCTTTTGTTGATAAGAGGAACCCGCATGGCGGCGTTGCCGCGGGGCACAGAGATTTTGAGGCTTTTTCTTACTCTATACAAAGGCTGTAGGGCAAGAAAAGACCTCCGAAAGAGACGAGGAGGATAAGGAAATGTCAAAACTGACAGAACTGGAACAAGTGATTGGTTATGAGTTTAACGAGCAGAGACTGTTGCAGCAGGCGCTGACACACAGTTCCTTTGCAAATGAGAAGCACATGAAGAAGCTTTCGGATAATGAGAGGCTGGAGTTTTTGGGAGACGCGGTCTTAGAGGTCGTGTCGAGTGAGTTCCTCTACAAGGAGCATACAGATCTCCCGGAGGGCGATCTGACAAAGCTGCGCGCGAGCATCGTCTGTGAGCCGACGCTTGCGCTGTGCACCAGGGAGATTGACCTTGGAAAGTATCTGTATCTGGGCAAGGGGGAGAACCTGACCGGCGGAAGAGGACGCAAGTCGATTCTTTCGGATGCGCTGGAAGCCGTGATCGGTGCGATCTATCTGGACGGCGGTTTTGAGCCGGCAAAAGCTTTTATCCACCGTTTCATTCTGACGGATATTGAACACAAGAAGCTGTTCTATGACAGCAAGACGATTCTGCAGGAAGTGGTACAGGGGCATTACGAGGAACCGCTTCACTATGAACTCATCGGCGAGGAGGGACCGGATCACGACAAACGTTTCCTGGTGGAGGCGGTGATCGGGAATACGACAATCGGCGAGGGAAGCGGACATACCAAGAAGGCAGCGGAGCAGGAGGCGGCATATCAGGCATTGCTCTGGATGAAAGAGAGAGGTTTATATGTATCTTAAGAGCATTGAAGTGCAGGGATTTAAATCATTTGCGAACAAGATCGTATTTGATTTTCATAACGGAATTACGGGAATTGTCGGACCGAACGGCAGTGGAAAAAGTAATGTCGCGGACGCTGTGCGCTGGGTGCTCGGAGAGCAGAGTGCCAAGCAGCTTCGCGGCGCCAGCATGCAGGACGTCATCTTCGCGGGTACGGAGAACCGCAAGCCGTTAAGTTATGCCTATGTGGCGATTACCATGGACAATTCGGATCATCAGCTTGCCATTGATTTTGAGGAAGTCACCGTGGCGCGGCGTGTGTACCGCTCCGGCGAGAGCGAGTATCTGATCAACGGAAGTCCGTGCAGACTCAAGGATGTGACGGAGCTTTTTTACGATACAGGTATCGGCAAGGAGGGTTACTCCATCATCGGACAGGGACAGATCGAGCGCATCTTAAGCGGTAAGCCGGAGGAGCGCAGAGAGCTGTTCGACGAGGCGGCCGGCATTGTAAAATATAAAAAGCGCAAGGCGACAGCGCAAAAAAAGCTGGAGAATGAGCGCGAGAATCTGGTTCGTGTGAATGATATTTTAGCCGAGCTGGAGCGCCAGGTCGGGCCGTTGGAGCGTCAGGCGGAGAAAGCCCGCATCTACCTGAAGAAAAAAGAAGAATTAAAAGAATATGATGTGAATATGTTCCTTCTGGAAGTGGAGCGCATTGAGGCGCAGCTTAAGGAAGTAGAAGGAAAATATCACATCGCGGACGAGGAATCGAAGGAAGCCAGCCAGTCTTACGAGAATATCAAGAGTGAATACGAGAAGCTGGAACAGGACATGGCTTCCATGGATGACAAGATTGCATCCATTCGTGAGGAGATGAGCCAGTCCACCGTGACCAAGGGAAAGCTGGAAGGACAGATCAATGTCTTAAATGAGCAGATCCACACGGCGGAGATGACCGATGAGCATTTAAAGAGCCGTCTGGACTCGATCGATCGGGAAAAGCAGGAGCGCATCGAGTCGCGCGGTACATACGAAGCGGAAAAGCAGGAACTCGACACAGAGCTTGCAGCGGCGGCGACGGAAAAGGAGACGGCGGCAGAGCAGCTGCGGAACATTCAGGAGGAGATCGCGCGCTGCACCGAGGGCATTGAAAAGGGCAAGAACGAGATTATCGAACTGTTGAACCGCAAGGCATCCGTCAAGGCGAGACAGCAGCGCTACGACACGATGATGGAGCAGGTGAACATCCGCAAGGCGCAGCTGACGCAGCGTCTGCTTGCGCGCAAGACCGAGGAGGCGGATCTTACCTCCGTTCTGGAAAGCTATCAGAAGGAGCTCGATGCGGTGAACGCGTCGATCGCAGAACTGAAGAAAAACGCTGCCGGAATGGATGAGCAGAACCGGGAGTGGAAGCGCAAGTCCCTGGAAGCCAATCAGAAGCTGGAGAGCGCGGTTGCACAGTACCATAAGCAGCAGTCCCGTCTGGAGTCTTTGAAAAATATTGCGGAGCGCTATGACGGCTACGGCAACAGCATCCGCCGCGTCATGGAGCAGAAGAGCCGCAACGCGGGAATCCTTGGTGTTGTTTCCGATCTGATCCAGGTGGACAAAAAGTACGAGACGGCGATTGAGACAGCGCTTGGCGGAAATATCCAGAACATCGTGACCGAGGACGAGGAGACGGCAAAACAGATGATCTCCTACTTAAAGCAGAACCGGTACGGACGGGCGACGTTTCTGCCGCTGACGAGTGTGGACGGCAAGGGCAACTTTAAAAACACGGATGCCTTAAAGGAGCCGGGAGTCATCGGTCTTGCCAATACCCTCGTGAAGACGGAGGAAAAATATGCTGGAGTGACCGCTTATCTGCTTGGCAGAGTGATCGTGACGGAGAATATCGACTATGCGATCAAGCTGGCGAAAAAGAACCGCTACTCGTTACATATTGTGACGCTGGAGGGAGAATATTTAAGCCCGGGCGGTTCCATGACAGGTGGAGCATTTAAGAACAGCAGCAATCTGCTCGCAAGAAACCGCGAGATTGAAGAACTCGAGAAGAACGTAAAAGATCTGGATAAACAGATTGCAGAGCTTAAAAACCGTCTTGAGGACATCAAGACGGCGCAGAGCCTGCTTGCGGAGGACGTCGAGAGCAATAAGGCGAGCCTGCAGGAGGCGTACATTGCGCAGAATACCGCGAAGATGAACGTGGAGCGCGCGATGGAGCAGAAGAACGAGAGCGAGAACGTGTTTGCAGGTTTACAGATGGAGAACCGTGAGATTGAGAGCCAGCTCCGTGAGATTGCGGAGAACAAGGACAAGATTGCAGAGGAACTGCAGTCGGCAAAGGAGCGGGAGGCACAGATCGAGGAGGAGAGCGCCGGATTCCAGAAGATTCTGGATGAGAATGCGGGCAGAGAGGAAGAAGCCCAGAAGGCGGTGTCCGATGTACAGTTAAAGGAAGCCGGTGTGCGTCAGAAGTTAGAGTTTGTTCTGCAGAATCTCGAGCGTGTGAACGGTGAGATAAGACGTTACGAGGAAGAGCGCGAGGGATTCGTCACGGAAGCGAAGGAAGCGAAGGCGGATGCGGAGAAGAAGCGCCACGATATTGAGGAGATCAAAAAGACGATCCTGGCGTCAAAGGACAATTCCGAGCAGCTGGAGCAGGCGCTTAAGGAGCACACGGCGCGCAGGGAAGAAATGTCCTCGGAATACAAGGGATTTTTCCAGAAGCGTGAAGACATTTCCAAGAAGATCTCCGATCTGGACAAGGAGATTTTCCGTCTGAACAGCCAGCGTGAAAAGCTGGAGGAGGCGCACGAGTACCAGAACAATTACATGTGGGAGGAGTATGAACTGACCCTGCATGCGGCGATGGAGCTCCGCAACGAAGAATATACGGATCTTGCGGCGATGAAGAAGATGATCGCGTCCATCAAGGATGAGATCCGCAAGCTGGGCGATGTCAATGTCAACGCGATCGAGGATTATAAGGAGATCTCGGAGCGCTACGGATTTTTGAAAACACAGCATGACGATCTGGTCGAGGCGGAGAAGACGCTGGTCGGCATTATTGAGGAACTCGATACCGGCATGCGCAAGCAGTTCCTGGAGAAGTTCGCGGAGATCCAGACCGAGTTTGACAAGGTATTCAAGGAGCTGTTCGGCGGTGGAAAAGGAACGCTGGAACTGGTCGAGGACGAGGATATTCTGGAGTGCGGCATCCGCATTATCGCGCAGCCACCGGGAAAGAAACTGCAGAATATGATGCAGATGTCCGGTGGAGAAAAGTCCCTGACGGCGATTTCACTGTTGTTCGCCATCCAGAACTTAAAGCCGTCCCCGTTCTGTCTGCTCGACGAGATCGAGGCGGCGCTCGACGATTCCAACGTCGGACGTTTTGCAAAGTATTTGCATAAGCTGACGAAGAGCACGCAGTTCATTGTGATTACGCACAGGCGCGGCACGATGGCGGCGGCAGACCGTCTGTATGGTATTACCATGCAGGAAAAGGGTGTATCCACCCTGGTATCCGTGAATCTGATCGAGGGCGATCTCGACAAATAGCAGGAGGAATGAGTACATTATGGGCGAGGAAAAGAAAGGCTTCTGGGGACGTCTGGTCGAGGGCCTCAGCAAGACGAGAGATAATATCGTATCCGGCATAGATTCCATTTTCAGTGGATTTTCCAGCATTGACGATGATTTCTATGAGGAGATCGAGGAGATTCTGATTATGGGAGACATCGGCGTCAATGCGACTGAGTCGATCATTGAGAGTCTCAAGGAAAAAGTGAAGGAGAATCACATCAAAGATCCGGCAGAGTGCAAGGAACTTCTGATTAACAGCATCAAGGAGCAGATGGATGTCGGCGAGACGGCATATCGCTTTGAGACGGAGAAATCCGTGGTTCTCGTGATCGGTGTCAACGGCGTGGGCAAGACCACATCCGTTGGAAAGCTGGCGGGAAAGCTCAAGGACCAGGGGAAAAAGGTCGTGCTTGCGGCAGCGGATACCTTCCGCGCAGCGGCGGGAGACCAGCTGCAGGAGTGGGCAAACCGCGCCGGTGTGGATATGATCGGCGGACAGGAGGGCGCAGACCCGGCGGCGATCGTCTACGATGCGGTGGCGGCAGCCAAGGCGAGAAATGCGGATGTTCTGCTGTGTGATACGGCGGGACGCCTTCATAATAAGAAGAACCTCATGGAGGAATTAAAAAAGATCAATCGTATTCTGGAGAAAGAATATCCGGATGCGTACCGTGAGACGCTTGTGGTGCTCGATGCGACGACCGGACAGAATGCGTTAAACCAGGCGAGAGAGTTTTCCGAGTGCGCCGACATCACGGGAATTATTTTAACGAAGATGGACGGCACGGCAAAGGGCGGTATCGCAGTGGCAATCCACTCGGAGCTTGGCATTCCGGTCAAGTATATCGGCGTCGGGGAGACGATCGAGGATCTGCAGAAGTTCGATTCCAACCAGTTCGTAAACGCATTATTTGAAGTAGGAGAGGAGAAAAGCGGATGTTGACATTAGACAAGTTCGAGGAAGCAAGTGAAAAAGTCAAAGAAGTGACACTTGAGACAAAGCTGGTATACAGCGATTACTGGAGTCAGCAGACCGGCAACAAGGTTTACCTTAAGCCGGAAAACATGCAGTTCACCGGGGCATACAAGGTGAGAGGCGCATATTATAAGATCAGCACGTTAAGTGATGAGGAGCGTGCAAAGGGGCTGATCACGGCATCGGCGGGAAACCACGCGCAGGGTGTGGCATACGCAGCAAAATGCTACGGCTGCAAGGCAGTCATCGTCATGCCGACCACCACACCGCTCATCAAGGTGAACCGCACCAAGAGCTACGGCGCAGAAGTCGTGCTTTACGGAGATGTCTATGACGAGGCGTGCCAGAAGGCATACGAGCTTGCGGACAAGGAGGGATATACCTTTATCCATCCGTTCGATGATCTGGCAGTGGCAACCGGACAGGGAACGATCGCCATGGAGATCTTTAAGGAGCTTCCGCTGGTGGAGTACATTCTGGTCCCGATCGGCGGGGGCGGACTGGCAACCGGTGTGTCCACACTGGCGAAGCTTCTGAATCCGAAGATCAAAGTCATCGGCGTGGAGCCGGCGGGAGCGAACTGTATGCAGGCTTCCTTCGCGGCAGGAAAAGTAACGACGCTGCCGCAGGTCAACACCATTGCGGACGGCACGGCGGTCAAGACACCGGGAAGCAAGATTTTCCCGTATATCCAGAAAAATCTGGATGACATCATCACGGTGGAGGATGATGAACTCGTCGTGGCATTCCTGGATATGGTGGAGAATCACAAGATGATTGTGGAAAACTCCGGTCTGCTGACCGTAGCTGCGTTGAAATATCTGGATGTTTCCGACAAACGCGTGGTATCGATCTTAAGCGGCGGCAACATGGACGTCATCACGATGTCCTCCGTGGTACAGCAGGGACTCATTTTCCGCGACCGTATCTTCACCGTGTCGGTACTTCTGCCGGATAAGCCGGGAGAACTGTCCAAGGTTTCGGCAGCGATTGCCGCAGAGCAGGGCAACGTCATCAAGCTGGAGCACAACCAGTTTGTGACTACGAACCGCAGCGCCGCGGTGGAACTCCGTATTACGCTCGAGAGCTTTGGCACCGAGCACAAAAAACAGATCATGAAAGCGCTGGAGAAGAAAGGTTATAAGCCGAAGCTGGTGCGCACGAGTCTGTAAACAAAGAAGAGGAGAAAGAAAATGTTAGAAAAGTGGTTTAAACTGAAGGAAAACAACACGACAGCCAAGACCGAAGTCATGGCAGGTATCACAACCTTTATGACGATGGCGTACATTCTGGCAGTCAACCCGACCATGCTTGCAGCGGCGGGAATGGATAAGACAGCAGTGCTCATTGCAACCGCGCTGGCATCATTTATTGGTACCATGGCGATGGCGCTCCTTGCAAATTATCCGTTTGCACTGGCACCGGGGATGGGACTGAATGCGTATTTTGCATACACGGTCTGCGGTGCGATGGGATATTCCTGGCAGGTAGCTTTAATGGCTGTTTTTGTGGAAGGTCTGGTTTTCATCGTACTTTCTTTGACCAATGTGCGTGAAGCAATCTTTAATGCGATCCCGCTGAACCTGAAAAAAGGTGTGAGCGTCGGCATCGGGCTGTTTATCGCATTTATCGGTCTGCAGAATGGCGGCATCGTAGTGGCGAACAGCTCCACACTTGTTTCCTATGTTGACTTTACCAGCAATTTCAAGACTGCCGGCATCTGTGCTTTGTTAGCGCTGATCGGTCTGTTTGTGATTGCAATTATGTACATTAAGAACGTAAAAGGCGCAATTTTATTCGGTATCGTTATTACCTGGGTGCTTGGAATGCTCTGCCAGGCGGCAGGAATCTATGTTCCGGATGCGGAAGCCGGTTTTTATTCCTTATACCCGGCGCTCGGATTTACCGATCTGACCGCGATCGGTCAGACATTCGGACAGTGCTTTAAACTGGATTTCTCCGGTGTGCATGTTTTTGACTTTATCGCAGTTGTATGTGCATTCCTGTTTGTAGATATGTTTGATACACTCGGAACGTTAATCGGTGTGGCAAACAAGGCGGATATGTTGGACAAGGACGGCAGACTGCCGCGCATCAAGGAAGCGCTGCTGGCGGATGCGGTTGCAACCACCGCAGGTGCTGTGCTTGGTACCTCCACAACGACCACATTCGTTGAGAGTTCCTCCGGTGTGGCAGCAGGAGCAAGAACAGGCCTCTCCTCTGTAGTGACCGGATTCTTATTCCTGATCTCTGTGGTACTGTCCCCGATTTTCTGCTCGATCCCGAGCTTTGCGACAGCACCGGCTCTGATCTTCGTCGGCTTCCTTATGGTGTCTACGGTGACAAGCATCGAGTTCACGGATATGACAGAGGCAATTCCGGCATACTTATGCCTGCTTGCAATGCCGCTCATGTACAGCATCTCCGAGGGTATTGCGATCGGCGTTATCTCTTATGTCATCATCAATGTCGTATGCGGTAAGGCAAAGAAGATCACACCGCTGATGTATGTACTGGCGGTACTGTTTGTGTGCAAATACATCTTCTTATAAAATGAAAACCGAAGGTATGGAGGTATCCCTATGCGCAGATGGATGAAACAGATCATGGTTTGGCTTGTTGCGGCAGCGTGCGGTTTTGCTGCGGCGCTTGTGATCTGCAGATGGAGCGGTACTGCCTTCGGTCTTTTCATGTGGCCGTTCATTGCCGCGGGAGCAGGGTTCGTGGTGGCCGGCGTGGGATTTTTTTCAACAGAAGGAAAGAGTGAGATTCTCTACGGAATCTGTGCGGCGGCATGTCTGTTCTGCATGATCGTGCAGACGGCGATGGCGGTGTAAAAAGAAGGAAAAAGTGTGTCAAGAAAAAATACTTGACACCTTTTTCCTTTTATGCTATTCTATCACGGTGGCAATGAGTGAGAGATGCCGGATACGGCGTGATTGTGGGATTTCAGATGGAAGAGAAGATTGAACAGACGTATCTGTATGATTTTTACGGAGAGCTGCTGAACGAACATCAGAGAAGAATTTATGAGGATTTCGTGTTCAATGATCTGTCCCTCGGAGAGATCGCGGACGAGGAAGGTATCAGCAGACAGGGCGTTCACGATATGGTGAAGCGGTGTACGAAGACCCTTGAGGGGTATGAGGAGAAGCTTCATCTGATCGCAAAGTTCATGTCGGCGAAGCACAGTGTGGAACAGATTCATGCATTGACGAAGCAGTTTCATGAGAGCCATGACGAGGCAGTGATCGTGGAGATTGAACAGATTTCCAATCAGATATTAGAGGAGTTATAGATGGCATTTGACAGCTTATCTGAAAAACTTCAAAATGTATTCAAGAACCTGCGCAGCAAGGGACGGCTGACGGAAGCGGATGTCAAGACAGCGCTTAAGGAAGTCAAGATGGCGCTCTTAGAGGCGGATGTCAACTTCAAGGTCGTCAAGCAGTTCGTCAAGGACGTAGAGGAGCGTGCCGTCGGACAGGACGTGATGAACGGACTGAACCCGGGGCAGATGGTCATCAAGATTGTAAACGAAGAGATGGTCAAGCTGATGGGCTCGGAGACAGCCGAGATCACACTGCAGCCCGGCAAGGCAGTTACCGTCATCATGATGACCGGTCTTCAGGGAGCAGGTAAGACGACCACAGCAGCAAAGCTTGCCGGAAAGTTCAAGCAGAAAGGCAAGAAGGTACTTCTCGTGGCAGGCGATGTCTATCGGCCGGCAGCGATCGAACAGTTACAGATCAACGGACAGAAGCAGGGCGTGGAAGTATTTTCCATGGGCGATAAGAACAGCCCGGTGAACATTGCAAAAGCGGCGATGGAACATGCCGCGAAGAACGATTTTAACATCGTTATCATCGATACTGCCGGACGTCTTCACATCGATGAAGATATGATGGCAGAGTTGATTCAGATAAAAGAAAATGTCACAGTGCATCAGACCGTCCTTGTGGTGGACGCCATGACAGGACAGGATGCGGTGAATGTGGCGAAGACCTTTGATGAGCGCATCGGTATCGACGGAGTCATTCTGACAAAGCTCGACGGTGATACCAGAGGCGGTGCGGCGCTTTCCATCCGGGCAGTGACCGGTAAGCCGATTTTTTATGCGGGTATGGGAGAGAAGCTTTCGGATCTGGAGCAGTTTTACCCGGATCGCATGGCATCGCGTATTCTCGGTATGGGCGATGTGCTGACCCTCATCGAAAAAGCCCAGGAGGACTTTGACGAGGAGCGGGCGAAGAAGATTGAGCAGAAGATGCGCAAGAACGAATTTGACTTTGAGATGTATCTGGAGTCGATGAGTCAGATGAAGAAGATGGGCGGTCTGTCCAGTATCCTCGGTATGATGCCGGGACTCGGGATGGGCGCAGGCAAGATGCCGGATATTGACGAGGCAGCAGCCGAGAAGAGCTTATCGCGCACGGAGGCGATCATCTATTCCATGACGCCGGAGGAGAGACAGAATCCTTCCCTTTTGAATCCGAGCAGGAAGCGCCGTATTGCGGTGGGAGCCGGTGTCGATATTGCGGAGGTCAACCGTCTGGTGAAGCAGTTTGAACAGATGAAGAAGATGATGAAGCAGATGCCTGGCATGATGAAGAAGGGCAGACGCGGTGGTGGAATGTTCGGCAAGCTTCCGTTTTAATGTTAGAAATTGCGTATAACGCATTCTAAATAGATCAGTTAAGCAAATTTAAGGAGGTGAAAGTAATGGCAGTAAAGATCAGATTAAGAAGAATGGGACAGAAGAAAGCTCCTTTCTATAGAATCGTAGTAGCAGATTCCAGATCCCCGAGAGATGGCAAGTGCATCGAGGAGATCGGAACATACGATCCAACGAAAGATCCAAGCGAGTATCATGTAAATGAGGAGTTAGCAAAGAAGTGGTTAGCTAACGGAGCTCAGCCGACCGATACAGTTGCTCGTATTTTCAAGAGCGCAGGCATCGAGAAATAGGATTCGCGAGGTGGACCTAATGAAAGAATTAGTAGAAGTAATTGCGAAATCACTCGTCGATTATCCGGATCAGGTCGTCGTAACAGAGACAGAGAATGAGAAAGCCATCGTGCTTGAACTGCGCGTTGCGCAGTCCGACATGGGCAAGGTAATCGGCAAACAGGGACGCATTGCCAAGGCAATCCGTTCTGTTGTGAAGGCTGCTGCCTCAAAGGAAGAGAAGAAAGTTATTGTAGAGATCATGCAGTAACAGGTCAGAGGAGCTGTCGCGCCAGATAATGGGGTGGCAGCTCCTTTGTTCATATTGCGGCTACTGCGGATATCAGAGACAGAAACGGAGGACATGCATGGAAGATTTATTGCAGGTCGGTGTCATCACGACGACACACGGGGTGCGTGGGGAGGTCAAGGTATTTCCGACGACGGACGATCCAGCGCGCTTCAAAAAACTCAAAAATGTGATTTTGGATACCGGAAAAGAAAAATTAGAACTTGAGATTGCAGGCGTCAAGTTCTTTAAAAATATGGTGATTCTCAAATTTAAGGGAATTGATGATATCAATGATGTGGAAAAATATCGCAAAAAGAGCCTTTATGTGACGAGAGAGAACGCGGTAAAGCTGAAAAAGGACGAATACTTTATTGCGGATCTGATCGGCATGAAGGTGTCGACGGATGAGGGTGAGAAATTGGGAACGCTGTCGGATGTGATGCAGACCGGTGCGAACGATGTCTATGTGATCTCCATGACAGACGGGGAGGAAGTACTCGTTCCGGCGATCAAGGACTGCATCCGTGATGTGAATGTAGAGCAGGGACAGATGTGCGTGCATCTGCTTCCGGGACTGCTTGACATCAACCGAAAATAGGAGGCGCAGCATGAATTATCATATTCTCACGCTGTTTCCGGAGATGGTGACGCAGGGGCTTTCGGAGAGCATCCTTGGGCGTGCAGCAAAAAAGGGACTGCTGTCCGTGAATGCAGTCAACATCCGGGATTATACGGCGGATCGACATAAAAAAGTTGACGATTATCCTTACGGCGGGGGAGCCGGCATGCTGATGCAGGCACAGCCGGTCTACGATGCATGGAAGGCAGTCGAGGAGAAAATCCGTAGCAGGCAGCCGGAGGAGCTGCGGGACAGACCGGTGCGCACGGTGTATGTGACGCCGCAGGGAGCCGTGTTCAACCAGCAGATGGCAAAGGAGTTCGCGAAGGAGGAAGATCTTATTTTCCTGTGCGGGCACTATGAGGGGATCGACGAGCGTGTATTAGAGGAGACTGTCACAGACTACGTGTCGATCGGCGATTATGTGCTGACCGGCGGGGAACTTCCGGCGATGGTGATGATAGACGCCATCTCACGGATGGTGCCCGGGGTACTGGCGAACGGAGAGTCCGGAGAGACGGAGTCCTTCGAGGGCGATCTGTTAGAGTATCCGCAGTACAGCCGCCCGGAGGAATGGCACGGAAAGCAGGTGCCAAAGGTGCTGCTGTCGGGCAATCAGAGAAAAATTGCCGAGTGGCGCAGACAGGAGGCGGAGCGCCGCACGCAGGAGAGGCGGCCGGATCTCTACGCAGGCTATGGGAGACTGATGTCCTGCAAAAAGGTGCTTGCCGAGGACAAGCTGCTGCATGTGGATATGACCGAGCTGATTACGCGCGGGCAGGCACGCCTTGTTTTTGCGGAAGGGAAAAATATCTGTCTGCAGGATAAAGTCAGCGGGGCGTATTTTCATACGGCGGAGGACATCAAAGCTGGTTGCAGGATGCTTGAAATCCTGCAGGAGGACGCCGGGGAGGGGAGCGGTCTTCTGGTGCTGCATCAGGAGTTCATGACGGAACCGGCAGAAAAATATCTGCGATTTCGCACGGCGATGACCTGCAACCAGATCGTGTATACAAAGCACGAAAAGCTGCCTGTCACCGGACTGTACCGCATGGACGGCAAACCGGCCGAAAACGGTGTGGTCATCCGCCCGCTTACGATGGAACACTTAGACGCGGTGGTGCGCGATTACAATACGATATCGGATGAGGCGTATGTGACAGACCGGATCAAAAAAGGAGCGCTCTTCGGTGCGTTTGTGGACGGGCAGCTTGCGGGCTTTATCGGAATGCACGCGGAGGGCGGCATCGGGATGCTCTTCGTCTCGCCGGAGTACCGCAGACGCCGGATCGGCATGGCACTTGAGACATATATGATCAATCTCGGATTAGAGCGCGGTGAGAGACCCTACGGTCAGGTTGAGATCGGCAATGATGCATCCAAAGGACTGCAGGAGGCCCTGGGACTCTGTTTTTCTAAGGGACGCATCTACTGGATGGAGCGTGAAGAGAGAGAATGAAAATATTTGCCGAAAATGCTTGCAATCCGTACAATCTGTGTTATACTGGAATAGTTGTGAATAAATAGATGGTCCTCTGTTACGAATCGACGTATTAAGAACATCCAATGAATCAGGAGGTCACAAAATGAACGCAAGTGAAATCATTAAGAGCATTGAAGCAGAGCAGCTCAAGGCAGAAGTACCGCAGTTTAACGTAGGTGATACGGTAAAGGTTTACGGTAAGATCAAAGAGGGTAACCGTGAGCGTATCCAGGTATTCGAGGGAACTGTTTTAAAGAGACAGGGCGGAAGCAACCGCGAGACTTTCACAGTCAGAAAGATCTCTAACGGTGTCGGCGTAGAGAAGACCTGGCCGTTACATTCTCCGAACGTTGAGAAGGTAGAGGTTGTTCGTCAGGGTAAAGTCAGACGTGCAAAGTTATTCTACTTAAGAGACCGTGTCGGCAAGAAGGCAAAGGTAAAAGAGCTTGTAAAATAATACAATGCAGCGCTAAGAAGCCGGGACATATTTTGTATGGAACAGGATTCCATATGGAGTGTGTTCCGGTTTTTTCGCATTGTAAGGCACCAAAATTAAATTGCGAAGCCACAGGGTTTGTGTTAAAGTAAAGCAGGAATCGTGTGCGGCGGGCACATGGCACATGGAGGATAAGAATGCGCAGACGTAGAAGCGGACTGAACTTTGGCAGACAGAAGAAAAAAGTGAATATGTCGGTCGTGAAGGAAGTGTGTGTGTGGATCATTGAGATCGCGATCACGCTTCTGGTAGCGTTTACACTGGTATATTTTGTCGGACTGCGGACAAGTGTTGTGGGACAGTCCATGGCGGAGACACTAAACGGCGGCGATGAGATCCTGGTCAACCGTTTTATATACAAAGTTACCGATCCCAGGCCGAACGATGTGATTGTATTTTTGCCGAACGGCAATGAAAAATCACATTACTACATCAAGCGCGTCATAGCGGTGCCGGGGGATACGCTTCAGATTAAGAACGGCGAAGTGTATGTCAACGGCGAACTGTTTGCGGAAGATGTGGATGTGGCACAGATGGAGGATGCCGGACTGGCGGCGGAAGAGGTCACGCTGGGTGAGGACGAGTATTTCGTGCTCGGCGACAACCGCAATAACAGCGAGGACAGCCGTTATGCCAACATCGGGAACATTAAGAAGGAATATATTATCGGAAAAGTATGGTTCCGCGTGGCGCCGTTTAAGGACTTTGGATTTTTATAAAACAGACAGTAAGAGAATGGAGAGTAATTATGCAGTTTCAGTGGTACCCGGGGCATATGACGAAAGCAAAGCGTCAGATGCAGGAAGATATCAAGTTAATCGATCTGGTCATCGAGCTTGTCGATGCGCGGATTCCGCTCAGCAGCCGGAATCCGGACATTGACGAACTGGGCAAAAATAAAGCGCGGCTGATCCTCATGAACAAGTCGGATCTTGCGGACGAGGAAGCGGGAAAGCTGTGGAGTGCATATTTTCAGAAGAAGGGCTATTATGTGGTAAGCCTGGATTCGAGAAACAGAAACGGCATGAAGCAGGTGACGGCGGTCGTCATGGAGGCGTGCAAGGAGAAAATCGAGCGCGACAGAAAGCGCGGCATCATGAACCGTCCGGTGCGGGCGATGGTTGTTGGAATCCCGAACGTGGGGAAATCCACGTTTATCAATTCCTACGCCGGAAAGGCGTGCGCCAAGACCGGCAACAAGCCGGGTGTCACAAAGGGCAAGCAGTGGATCCGGCTGAACAAGAATGTAGAACTTCTGGACACACCTGGAATCTTATGGCCGAAGTTTGAAGACCAGACGGTCGGATTAAAACTGGCGTTGATTGGTGCCATCAAGGACGAGATTTTAAACATCGATGAGTTGTCCCTGGAGTTGATCAAAGTGCTGACAGCCTACTATCCGGGAGCGCTTCAGGCGCGCTACGGAACAGAGGAGCAGGCCATCGACGAGACGGCGGCGCCGGCAGAGATCCTGCGTGGGATCGCGGAAAACCGTCGCTGTGTGGCAAAGGGCGACGAGATTGACTACAGCAAGGCGGCGACGCTTCTGATTGATGAATTCCGCAGCGGCAAGCTTGGCAGGATCACACTGGAGCGGCCCGACTAGCACAGGCAGCGGGAACATACGGCGGGAGAGGAAGCAGATGGAGACGAAAAAGATCGGAGAAATCAGGGAAGAATTCAAGGCGGCAGAGGAGACCATGCTGCCTTCTTTTATCGAAAAATACAGGTCGGATGAGCGCGCGGGCGTACAAAAGCTCATCGAGCAGGCGAACGGACGCCTTGCAAAGCTGGAGGCGGAGCGTGCAAGGATCGACCGGCTGTGGAAGTACGAGCGCGAGTACGGGATGTATACGCGCATTTGCGGGATTGATGAGGTGGGGAGAGGCCCGCTTGCCGGCCCCGTTGTGGCGGGAGCGGTCATTTTGCCGAAGGACTGCGACATCCTCTACATCAACGATTCCAAGAAGCTCTCGGCGGCAAAGCGGGAGGAACTGTACGATGTGATTATGGAAAAAGCGGTGGCGGTCGGCATCGGCATGGTGGGACCGGAGCGCATTGATGAGATCAACATTCTGCAGGCAACGTACGAGGCGATGCGGGAAGCTATAAGCAAATTGGGCGATGCACCCGATATATTATTAAATGATGCGGTGACGATACCCGGGGTTGCGATACGGCAGGTGCCGATTATCAAGGGAGATGCCAAGAGCATCTCGATCGGCGCGGCCAGCATTGTGGCAAAAGTGACCAGGGACCGGCTGATGGTGGAGTACGACAAGATCATGCCAGGGTACGGATTCGCAGCGAATAAGGGCTACGGCTCGGCGGAACATATTGCGGCGCTGAAAAAATACGGACCAACGCCGATCCATCGCCGGAGCTTTATTGGAAATTTTGTAGAGGTATAGACGGGAAGAGGGAACATACATGCAGATATCGGATCTGGTAGGACAGTACAGCCGGAATGTGGCCAACGGAACGGAAGAATTGCATGGAGCGCAGAGCGTTCAGAAACTGGTGTCGACGATCGGGGATCTCTCCGCGGGAAGTATTTTCGAGGGGACGATCAACAGTGTGCGCGGCGGAAAAGTGACGCTGGCGCTGGGCAACGGACAGACCATCACCGCACGGCTGGACGGAAAAATGGATTTACAGCAGGGCTCGAGCATGTTTTTCCAGGTGCGCGCCAATGACGGGCAGACGATTGCGATCCGCCCGTACACCGAGCTTGGAAATGTCAGCAATCCGATTCTGCTCAACGCGCTTTCGGCGGCGCAGGTGCCTGCGACGGACCGGACGCTTGTGATGGTGGATACGATGATGCAGGAGCAGATGTCGATCGGCAGACAGAGCATTCTCGATATGGCGAAGCTGGTTGGCGCGAATCCGGATGCCAATGTGCAGACCATCGTGCAGATGACGAAGCTCGGACTCCCGGTGACGGAGGAGATGGCGGCGCAGTTTGAAAATTATCTGTCCGACCGGCAGGCACTCGTGGGAGAGATGGATCTGGCAGCGGGACATATGATGGAACTGCTTTCGGACGAGGCGCTCTCGCCGGAGACGGCGTTTTCTCTCTATGGGAAAATGCTCGATATTTTTATGCCCGGGGCGGAAGCGGCAGATGCCGGAGTGACCGCGGCAGCGGAACAGGAATCTTCCGCAGCAGAGGCAGGCGCCGGAGCAATGGCGGAAGCAGTGGGACAGGAAAATGCAGCCACGGTGGCAGAAGCAGAGGCGGGCGCGCCCACGGCGGCGGAACAGGGAATCGCAGCGGCATCGGCAGTAGCGGAGGAGGCAGGTGCCGCTTCGACTGCGGAGACAGCGGGACAGGGCGCAGCGGCAGAAGCAGAGACAGGGGTCGGAGTGACCGCGGAACTGACATATGGAAGGACGGCAGAGACTCCGGGGACAGTCGGAGAACTGTTGTCGAAGGAGCAGATCGAGCATCTGGGAAAAATGCTTCGGAACATTCCGGCTCTGATTGGCAACGAGGAGATTTTTGCCGGTGGAGAGCAGGAGGAAGTCTTTGTGGATACGCTCTCGGAAGAAGGTCCGGAGGTGGCGAAACTGATGGCGCAGGAGGAAGCGGCGCAGGAGCAGCCGGTCTTGAATGAAAAATTGACGGCAGAACAGTTTTTACAGAAGCTCGGCAGAGCGCTCGCACAGAATGGCGGGTTCGGCTTTGCGGGAATGCAGAAGCTTTTTGCCGGAAAGGAATTTCAGACCATTTTCCGCAGTGTGATCGAGAAGCAGTGGCTTCTGCAGCCGGAGGAATTAAAGCAGGAGCATAAGGTGAGCGGGCTGTATGAGCGCTTAGAGCAGCAGCTTTCCCAGATGGAGGAGGCGGTTCGGGCGACCGGAAGCACGCAGAATACGTTTTTGCAGACGGCATCGCAGGTTCACGGCAATCTGGAGTTCATGAATCAGATGAACCAGATTTATCACTATGTGCAGCTGCCGTTAAAGATGTCCGGACAAAATGCGAACGGGGAACTCTATGTCTATGCGAACCGGAAGAATCTGCGCGATCCGGATGCGGAACTGACGGCATTTTTACATCTGGACATGGAGCAGCTCGGCTCCACGGACGTCTCAGTGCGGATGCAGAACCGCAGCGTACGCACCAATTTTTATCTGGAGGATGATGCCTCCTATGATCTGGTGGAAAAGCACCTGGAAGTGCTGAACAAGCGTCTTAAGAGCAAGGGCTACCAGTCTTCCATCACGGTCACACATGAGAAAAAAGACATCAGTTTCAAGGAGAATATCGTAAAGAAAGGAAAGGCGACGGTGGGAAGCCTGCACCGCTATTCTTTTGATGTAAGAGCATAGGAAAGCAGGATTCTTTGAAGGGAGGATGTGGCGATGGCGGAGAACAAGCATATTGCAGGAAAAGAAAAGACGGCGGTCGCCGTTGCCTACAATCCGGGCGAGGTGGCGCCGAAGATCCTCGCAGTCGGAAAAGGCGAGGTGGCGGAGCGCATCATTGAGACGGCAAAAGAAAACGATGTTCCGTTTTATCAGGATAACAAGCTGGCGGAGACCTTATCCAGACTTCAGATCGGGGATACGATTCCGCCGGAACTCTACGAGGTGGTCGCGGAGATCCTTGTCTTTGTGGACGATATGGACCGCATGAAGGGAAAACTCAAAGAATCCGGCTTACTGTAGGCAGATGACAGATGCCGTGATGGTAACAGAAGGCACGGGAAGAACCCGGACGGCGGAACGTGGTGATGGATCGGACGAAAGGCAGGGAGAGAGGATACCGGATGAACAGGCGGCAGACGGGAACAGCGTATGAGAGACGGGCGGGGGAGTATCTGAAGGAACAGGGATACGAGCTGATTGGATACAATTTCAGATGCCGGCAGGGAGAGATCGACATCATCGCCCGCGATGGCAGATACCTGGTGTTTGTGGAAGTGAAATACCGCAGAGACGGGCAGACGGGCGATCCGCTGGAGGCGGTGGACCGGGCGAAGCAGCGCCGCATCAGCAGAACGGCGCAATATTACTGCCTGACGCACGGATACGGGGAGACGACGCCCTGCCGCTTTGATGTGGCGGCGGTGCTTGGAACAGACGGGGAAGTGCGGCTTGTGAGAAATGCATTTGAATTTCAGGGATGACGGGAGGATGAGACTTGACAGCGTTTGTGAGAAAAGCAGCAGAGGATGCGGTTTTGCGGGAGGACTGGCATGAAAATGAGGACGGCAGCAGGCTGCTGCTGTTAAAATATCCCCTTTTGGAGCGCACGGGGATCGTGGAGCATTGTTTTACAACACGGCTCGGAGGCGTCAGTGCGGATATTTTTTCCACGATGAATTTAAGCTTTACCAGAGGCGATGAGGAGGCTGCGGTGCGTGAAAATTACCGGCGCCTGGCGAGGGCACTCGGGGCAGAGGTGGGGCAGTTTGTCTGCTCGGATCAGACACATACCGTCAATGTGCGCCGCGTCACGGCAGCGGACGCCGGAAAAGGACTGACCAGAGAGCGGGACTACCGGGATGTGGACGGACTGATTACGGATGAGCCGGGACTTGTCCTGTCGACGTTCTACGCGGACTGTGTGCCGTTATATGTGGTGGATCCCGTTCACCGCGCCATCGGAATGAGCCATTCGGGCTGGAGAGGCACGGCGGCGCGCATGGGAGCGGTCACTCTGTCTGCCATGCAGGAGGCATACGGCACCAGACCAGAGGATGTGGTCTGCGCGGTCGGTCCGTCCATTTGCAAGGACTGCTATGAGGTGAGCGCAGATGTGGCAGATATTTTCGCGGAGGAATTTCCGGGGCATGAGCAAGAGATTCTGGCAGAGAGTGAGAAGAACAGCGTCGGGATGGCTCACGCAGACAAAAAATACCAGCTGGATCTCTGGAAGGCGAACGAGATCATTTTTCAGGAGGCGGGCGTGCGAAAAGAGCATCTGGCAGTGACGGACATCTGTACCTGCTGCAATCCAAAGCTGTTGTTTTCCCACCGCGCAAGTCATGGAAAGCGCGGAAATCTGGGCGGATTTCTGTACCTGAAATAAGGATGTATAAGATCGTCCTCCAGGTATGGTCTGTAGATAGAATCAAATAGAAAGCGGAAAAGGAGAAAAAAGATGAAGACAAAAAAATACGTGGAATATATGGTCGAGGAGACAAAGAAGATTCTGGCAATCGACAGCCCGAGCGGATATACCGCAGATGTGGCGGATTATGTGATGAAAGCGTACCAGAAGCTCGGTTATGAGCCGAAGCTGACCACAAAGGGCGGCGTGCTGGTAGCGCTTGGCGGCAAGGACAAAAAGAATGCCGTGATGCTCGAGGCACACATTGACACGCTCGGCGCCATGGTAGCGGAGATCAAGTCCAACGGCAGACTGCGGGTAACACCGGTCGGCGGAATGAACGCCAACAATGCCGAGGCGGAGAACTGCAGAATCCATACCCGCTTCGGGGAAAAGGTCTACGAGGGAACCCTGCAGCTTGCCAATGCATCCATCCATGTCAACGGCGATTACAATGACAAGAAGCGTACATTTGACGAGACGGAGATCGTGCTGGACGAGAAGGTACATTCCAGAGAGGACGTGGAGGCACTCGGCATCATGACGGGAGACATCGTCTGCTTTGATCCGCGCACGACCGTCACAGAGAGCGGCTACATCAAGAGCCGTTTCCTGGATGATAAGCTTAGCGTCGGCATCCTGCTTGGCTATGCGAGATATTTAAAAGAAGAGAATGTCACACCGGAGCGCATGATTTACCAGCACATCACCGTCTTTGAGGAAGTCGGACACGGCGGAGCCGCTTCGATTCCGGAGGGTGTGACTGAGGTTATTTCCGTTGACATGGGCTGCGTTGGAGACGGTCTTGCCTGCGAGGAGACACAGGTGTCCATCTGCGCGAAGGACAGCCACGGACCGTATCACTACGACGTCGTGACGGGACTGATTGCGGCGGCAAAGCGCGAGGAACTTGACTTTGCGGTGGACGTCTACCCGCATTACGGATCGGATGCGGATGTGGCGCTGACGGCGGGCTATGACGTGCGCCACGGACTGATCGGCGCGGGCGTGTACGCGTCGCACGGCTACGAGAGAAGCCATGTGGACGGCGTGAAGAACACCTTCAAACTCCTGTGTGCATATCTGGGCTGATGACGAAGTTAAATAAAAGTTAATAATTTCATAGGATTATCTTTATTGTATGAGGGAACCTTCCATGCTATAGTAGCTGTATTAAGACAAATAGTACAGTTGGTACAGATGGGAGGTTATGATTTGATTCAGTTAAATTACCGGGACTCCAAACCGATTTATGAACAGATCAAGGATGGCTTTCGGAAGCTGATTATCACAAATTCTCTTTCGGCAAACGAGAAGCTGCCGTCTGTCCGCGAACTGGCGTCCGGACTGGCGATCAATCCCAATACGATTCAGAAAGCGTATCGCGATCTGGAGAGCGAGGGATATACATACACGGTTGCCGGGAAGGGAACGTTTGTGGCGGAGCACAGGGAAATCCTGAATACGAGACAGCATGAACTGCTGGAAGAGTTCGATGAAGTGGTGGAGGAGCTCTGTTTCCTGTCAGTGAGCAGGAGCGATCTGATCACACGGATCGAACATGCGGCAGAGGGAGGAGAGAAGGTATGATTCAGGTAAACGGATTAAAAAAGGCATTTGACGGATTTGTGGCGCTAAACGGTGTGGACATGCACGTGGAAAAGGGAGCCATCTACGGTCTGGTCGGACCGAACGGAGCAGGAAAGTCCACACTCATCCGCCACCTGACGGGGGTGTACCGTCCGGATCAGGGAGAGGTGCAGATCGACGGGGAAAATGTATATGAGAATAAGGCGGTCAAATCAAAAATCGCGTACATACCAGACGAACTGTTTTATTTCATGCAGGCAGACACGATGGAGATGAAGCGTTTTTATGAGGGGATCTATCCGTCTTTTGATGGAAAGCTGTTTTACCGGATGCAGGAGTTTTTCCCGAATATTGATGTGAAGCGCAATATCAGACGGCTGTCGAAAGGAATGCAGAAACAGGTGGCATTCTGGCTTGCCATCTGCTGCAAGCCGGATATTCTGATTCTGGACGAACCGGTGGACGGACTCGACCCTGTGATGCGGCGTCAGATCTGGAGCATCATATTGTCGGAGGTCGCAGAGAAAGAGATGACCGTGCTTGTATCGTCCCACAATCTGCGTGAACTTGAGGATGTGTGTGACCATGTCGGTATCATGCATCATGGAAAAATCATGATCGAGCGTTCGCTGAGTGATCTGCAGGGAAGTGTGTCGAAAATCCAGGTGGCGTGTCAGAGCGGAATGCCGAAGCTTCCGGAACATTTTCAGGTGCTTCACATGGCAAATACAGGGCGTGTGTATACCATGATCGTAAAGGGAGATCCAAAGGAAGCAGAGGCGGCACTGTCATATTGCAATCCGACGATTATGGATGTACTGCCGCTGACACTGGAAGAAATATTTATCTACGAGATGGGAGGGGCAGATTATGAAGTCAAAGACATCCTGTTTTAACCGCACGATATTTAAGAAGAACTTCACGCATTTCTGGCCGCTGTGGCTGCTTTACCAGATATATCTCCTTGTGGTGATTCCCGTATGGGTGTGGCAGAAGGCTGCCAGTCCGTACTACTATTATGGAACGGGGAACGAGGACACAACCTACCGCATGTATCAGCTGGTGGAGCTGGCAGTACACCGGATGATCCCTCCTCTGCCGGTCTTTTTCTTCGCAGTGGCAGCGGCGCTGGCAGTGTTTTCCTATCTGTATTCGGCAAAAAGCGCCAATATGATGCATGCGTTGCCGGTCAACCGGCTGGAACTTTATGTGACGAATTATCTGTCAGGACTCATTTTTCTGATCGTGCCGGAGATCATCACATTCTTTATCACAGTGCTCGTATGCCTGGCAAACCAGTTTACCTGTATACAGTATCTGTTCGCTGCACTGTTGGCACAGGCTGGTGTGACATTTTTTGCATACTCACTTGCGGTTTTCGTGGCGATGTTCACAGGGCAGGCGTTTGCAATGCCATGCTATTATGTGATCGTCAACTATCTGTATGTGGGATGCATGTTTATTGTTGCAAAGGTGATTGAAACCATCAGCTACGGGATTGAGAATGCATGGAATCCAGGAAAAAGCTGCATTTTATCGCCACTTTATTATCTGAACAATAATCTTCGCAGCAGTCTTATCTACACGGAGAACGGGAATGGAATTACCGGCATTAAGATCACGGGCATGCCGCTCACCGGAATCTATGCGGCGGCAGCAGTTGTGCTTGTCGTGGCGGCTTACCAGTTGTATAAAAGACGGCAGATTGAGACGGCGGGCGACTGGGTCAGCATCGGGATCATCAAGCCGGTATTCCGCTGGGGAGCAGCACTTTGCGGAGGTCTGGTCGTCGGTGTCACGGTCATATCCATGCTCACGGATCTGCCGCAGCTGCGCAAATATCCGTGGCTGCTGCTTTGCAGTGTGGCGATGGGCTTCCTCTTTTTCTTCGGGGCAGAGATGCTGCTGGAAAAGAATTTCAAGGTATTTCGCAGAAAACGCGTGCTGGAGTGGGCGGCGACTGCCGTGATCACAGTGGTGTTTGTATCCCTGTTTGAAATCGATGCATTCGGTCTGGAGCGCTATGTGCCGGAGGTGGCGGATGTGGAGACGGCGTTCGTCTATCTGGATTATCCGGTGCAGGTGAAAGGAGAAGAACTTGCGACACTGACGGAGCTGCAGCGCCAGATTATTGCAAATAAGGATGCCTATCAGGAGGTAGAACGTACCGGTTCGGGATTTTATTATACAACGTTCCTGTATTATATGCAGGATGGTTCCAAGGTGGAGCGGCGGTATGCACTTCCACTGTCTGAGGCGGATGGGGGTGCTGACAGTACACCGGCAGAGCAGATCCTTGCGTGGGAGAGCGAGCCGGAGAATCTGGAGCGTGAGATTTTTGGTATCGGAAATTCAGAGTGCCGGTTTACCTCTGGATATATGGATCTGTATACTTCTACGGGGCTTAACAATACGCACATGTTTTCCGAGAAGGAGATTAAGCAGATCTTAAAGGCCATCCGGGCGGATATCGAGGATGGAAATCTGGCGAAGTATTATCAGTATTGCGAGCAGCCGGAAGACACGTACTACAGCAACATTGAACTGGAATATTACAGTACAGGCAGGTATGTTGACAACTGGATGTATTATTATGACTATCACAACAGTTTAGAGAAGCTGGAAGGAAAAGCCGTGGACGGTCAGGAAACGACGGTGGGCGGCAATCTGTATCTGACGTTCGGACCAGACTGCGTGCATATCGTAGAGACGCTTGAGAAACTTGGCATCACAAATGACGAGTGGAAGCTGATGACGAACCAAGAGATGATGCAGTAGAGATACGGCAGGAAGAGGAACTGCCGCACGAAGCATATTGTGCTTTGTGTTGATAAGTAATATGGTTTAGAAACATACTTGGGGATTTCATGTGGAAATGCAGGTGGAAATTCGTTTGAGAAAAATGTGAGCATTTCTTCCGGCTGAATGTTTGCATCGGATTCCGTGTCTC
>OGLT01000047.1_pt1 | contig 104554 bp, 82 predicted proteins | sample 1572911 | NCBI WGS metagenome assembly OGLT01 (sample SAMEA2582014, study PRJEB24529) | metagenome | biome: Human gut stool | place: China | collected 2011 | reverse complement strand
TAACTATACTAATATGACCGCCCAGAGTACTTTTGATACTTGGAAGCAACTGGGCACTTTCCTGATTGTGAAGTACAACGACGGAGTAGTGAAGCGCGTGAAGGACGGACAATTTGAACGGAATTCTATCGGACAGCCTGCCGGTGTCATTCGTCCGGGATATCCGAAGGAGTTTCTGGAGGAATATGTGAAGCAGACAGGAGAGAGATATTTGGTGAAATAGTTGTCAATTATTCATTAAATAACTAGGATTTATAAACTTATTCTTTTACATTTGTGTGCTCAAGACTTGGCATATATTCAAGGATTGACAGAGAATAGAGAAATAATCATTAACCAATAAACAATAATCGAAATGGAAAATCAGGAACTTATCAAGCAGGTCACTGAGAAAGCCGAAAAATGGCTGACCCCGGCTTATGATGCCGAAACTCAGGCTGAAGTGAAACGCATGTTGGAGAACGAAGATAAAACCGAACTGATAGATTGCTTTTATAAGGATTTGGAATTCGGAACGGGTGGTTTGCGCGGTATTATGGGCGCAGGAACCAATCGTATGAATATTTACACGGTAGGTGCTGCTACACAGGGACTTTCCAACTATCTGAACAAATGCTTCAAGGATAAAGAGCAGATTTCTGTGGTGGTAGGTTATGACTGCCGCAACAACAGCGACAAGTTTGCTCAGATTTCTGCAGATATCTTCTCGGCAAACGGTATCAAAGTATATCTCTTCGATGATTTGCGTCCTACACCGGAAGTTTCTTTTGCTATCCGTCACTTCGGTTGCCAAAGTGGTATCAATATCACTGCAAGCCACAATCCGAGAGAATACAACGGTTATAAGGCTTATTGGGATGATGGTGCACAGGTACTTGCTCCGCACGATACCGCTATCATCGATGAAGTAAATAAGGTGACAGTTGCCGACATTAAGTTTAACGGCAACAAAGACCTGATTCAGATTATCGGTGCTGAGGTGGATAAGATCTATCTGGATATGGTTCATTCTATTTCTATCGATCCGGAAGTAATCAAGCGTCAGAAAGATCTCAGCATTGTTTATACTCCGCTGCATGGTGCAGGTCGTGTGTTGATTCCTGCTTCTTTGAAAGAATGGGGATTTGAGAATGTAAATTGTGTACCCGAGCAGATGGTGAAGGATGGTAATTTCCCGACAGTGGTATCTCCGAATCCGGAAAATGCTGAGGCACTTTCTATGGCTATCGCCTTGGCGAAGAAGATCGATGCTGATATCGTAATGGCCAGCGACCCCGATGCTGACCGTGTAGGTATGGCTTGTAAAGATGATAAGGGTGAGTGGGTACTTATCAATGGTAACCAGACTTGTCTGATCTTCCTGTATTATATCATCAAGAATCGTATTGCAATGGGTAAGATGCAGCCGAATGACTTCATTGTGAAGACCATTGTAACTACTGAACTGATTAAGGCTGTAGCTGATAAGAATAAGATTGAAATGCGTGATTGCTACACTGGTTTTAAGTGGATAGCACGTGAAATCCGTTTGAGCGAAGGTAAGCAGCAATACATCGGTGGTGGTGAAGAGAGCTATGGTTTCCTGGCAGAAGACTTTGTTCGTGATAAAGATGCCGTTTCTGCTTGTTCACTGCTGGCTGAGATTTGTGCATGGGCTAAGGATCAGGGCAAGACACTGTATGACGTGCTGATGGATATCTACGTAGAATATGGTTTCTCTAAAGAAACGACTGTGAACGTAGTGAAACCCGGTAAGAGCGGCGCAGATGAAATCAAAGCCATGATGGATAATTTCCGTGCTAACCCGCCGAAGGAAATCGGAGGTTCACCTGTTAAACTGATCAAGGATTATAAGACGTTGAAGATTACTGATGCCCAGGGAAAGGTTAGTGAACTGGATATGCCGGAAGCTTCAAATGTGCTTCAATACTTCACAGAAGACGGTACAAAGATTTCTGTTCGTCCGTCGGGTACTGAACCGAAAATAAAGTTCTATATTGAGGTGAAGGGTGAAATGGGTTGCCCGAAATGCTATGCTAGTGCTGATGCGGAAGCAGAAGAAAAAGTGGTAGCAGTACGCAAGTCACTCGGTATCTGAGAAAGATAAACTGCTGATAGGCAGAAGGGGAGGTGTAATCCTGCGAAGGGTTGCACCTTTTCTGTTTTTTATCCGTTAGCGTGGACATTCTTTCCGCTTTAAGGTTCTTTTGCTTTCTTTAAGTCAACTCTGAAATCATTCTCTGTTAAATGCCGTTTTATATGCAACGTATAAACCTAACCTAAACCTTACAGATTGCGGTTGCATGCTAATTGGTTGATGTGAATGAGAGTCGTTTCATTCGTAGTTGTTCGTTTGTTGAATGCATGTCCTCCGCAATCTGTTTTTATTTGAATGTTTTTCGTCTTTTAATTATTGCTTAGCCACCAGTCTATCATCTTTCGTGCTATGCTCAGTTTTCGTGGAATTTCCGGCATATTTTCTTTCGAATAGAATGCTCCGGCACTGAGTTCGTCTTTTTGCAACTTGATTTCTCCACTTTCATAATCGGCAATAAAACCTACCATTAGTCCGCTGGGATAGGGCCAGGGTTGGTTACCGAAATAAGTGATATTCTTCACCCGCAATCCGGTTTCTTCCATTACTTCACGTTGTACACATTGTTCCAGAGTTTCTCCTACCTCAAGAAAACCGGCTACCAGGCCATAGAATGTTCCGCGGAAGTTATGGGCATGTACCAGTAAGATTTCTTCTCCACGACGTATCAACACGATGATAGCTGTAGAGATAGGCGGATATATTTCGTAGGCACACGAAGGACACTTCTTCATGATAGGTGTCTTGTGTTCCGTAGGCATGCCACATGCAGGACAAAAACGACTATGTTGGTCCCAATACAATATTTGATATGCTTTACCGGCAGCTTTATATTCATCCAGGGTGATATATTCATAAGAGCCCCGGAGATTGACCATAAGCCATTCTTCCGTTTCCACAACGAGTTGTTCGATGGCGAATGCGTGTACCATTTCATCCGTAGGTAGTAAGACTTCATGAATCGTACAGCCTGAACCGGGAGCCAACGGTGGCTCTGTACCATAAGGTACACTGTATTTTATTTCTCCTTTTTCTGTTTTCTCTTTTTTCAGCAGCAGTTGGTCTTTAAAAAAGACGAACCACTGCGTAGGGTTTTGGTTTTTACTATTCTCCATTCCTTATAAAATATCTGTTTAAAAGATTATATATTAGCTATATTTTTTCAATACAGCTATTAATTTTGCTCTATCTATGGGCTTAACAAGATACTCGTTGCATCCTGCATCCATAGCAGTCAGGCGGTCATTTTCAAAAACATGTGCCGTTAGGGCTATAATAGGTAATTCTGCATTGAATTTACGAATTTCGGCTGTAGCTGTCAATCCGTCCATGACGGGCATTTTCATGTCCATGAGTAGCAGGTCTATGTGACGTTTATGCAGTATATCTATAGCTTCCTGACCATTGGCAGCATGCACCAGATTAAAGCGTTTCCGCAACAAAGCTGATACTAACTGGTAGTTGCTTTGAATGTCCTCAGCAACCAGAATCGTTTTACGTCCTGGAGCATTGCTTAGTGAGGTTCCTGCAACAATGTCCTTTTTATCCGATGAGGTTATTTCTTCTACTCTTTGCAGGGTGATTTCATGCGGTATTTCCACTTCGCAGGGTAACAGTGCCCAGAATAATGAGCCTTTGCCATACTCAGATTCAAATCCTACATTACCTCCCATTGCTTCCGCTATTGCTTTACAAATGGATAACCCCAAACCTGTACCCTGTGCGAATTCGTCTAATTTTTCAAACCGGTGGAATACCTTGCTTTTCTTTTCGTCCGGTATACCGATCCCCGAATCTTTTACATAAAAATAGATTCCTTCTTCTCTGTATTCATACCCCATCTCGATAGTTCCTTCCGGGGTATATTTGATGGCATTGGTTACATAGTTGGTAATGATTTGTGCAACACGGTTGCGGTCGAGAGTAACCAAACAGTGCTGGTAAGGATTGACTGCTACTATTTTTATCTTGGGGTTTGCAGCCCGTTGTTTCATGGAAGCAAACATGGAGTTGAAATAATCCGTCAGGTCGAATTCTTCATATTTCAGTTCTACAGAGCCGGCTTCCAGCTTGGACAGGTCGAGAATGTCACTGATTAGTTTCAATAGCATCTCATTGTTGTTATTGATAATCTGCATGTAATCCTCTTTTTCTTCATCGCTTGCATACATCATCAGTCCGGAGAAACCGACAATGGCATTCAATGGTGTACGGATTTCATGACTCATATTGGCTAAGAAAGCAGATTTAAGCTTGTCTGATTGTTCGGCATGCATCTTGGCTATCTGTAGTTCCTTAATCATCTCTTCACGTTCGGTTACATCATCTACGCGGATGACGATACCATCGGCTGTACCATCTTCAAGGAAAACAGGAGTTCCATATACTTCGACAACGTGTGCATTGTCAAGCTTGAATTTGATGAGTTCTGTCTGACGGGATTGGAAAGCACGTGTTAATATGCACTCTTCACACGGTGAGGTCCTGTTGTGAGCACTTTTATAACAAAATTCACCCTGTTTGTAGGCCTCGAAAGACAGACTTTTTGAACAGGAAGAGATATTTTCCCACTGCACGCGATAGTCACGGCTGATATATGCTAATCCGGAATTGGTATTGTTGAGTACTAATTCATTTAGGGTGACTAATTTCTTTAGTTCTTCTTTATTCTTCAGTAATGTCAGCTCTGCTTGTTTATGTGCATCTATGCAGATGGTCATACCAAACATATATTTATAGGGAGCATCATTCAGGGTGCTTGTTTCGAGCATACCACGGGTTTGCCACCATTGATAAACTCCATCACCGTTTAAATCGAGCTGGTATTCCACTTCCCAAATGCCATTTTCCTGTTCGACGATGGCTTGTAGGGAATCATTGAACTTTTGTCTATCGTCAGGATGTACGCAGCTCAGGAATTTCTCTACTGAGCAGATATCTGAAGCCTTTTTGGTAACTTCATTGAACCCTTCGCCAAAACTTATCCTGTTTTTGTCCGGTTCAAAGAACCAGGTAAAGGCGTTCATGGCTCCCAAAGTAATTGACAGAATCTGTGCACGGCGTTTAAGTTCGTTTTGCAGACTTTGATCCCAGCGGGTATTCAGCAATAGACGTTTTCCATCATCTTCGATAACGCTCTTACGCACGATTGTATCATAGCTGCGCCCATCTTTCAGGTTTACCCGTTCCAGACCCAGATAAGGAGTACCGGTATTGAATACCTCAAGATCCGTTTTCTGAATACGTGCCACCTGTTCTTCGTCCATGACATCGTAAGTTGTCGTATCTTCGCTTGTACCGAACATACGTTTACTTTCTTCATTACAGAATACATAACGGAAGTTGTCTTCTATATCTTTGATATGGATGGAGAGGGGGAGGTTATTCAATATCTTATCCAGAAGTTGTTTCTTTTTATGGATGTCTGTGTTGTTTTTACGGGTACCTACATATTTTAGTACCTGTCCGTTTTCGCTATAAGAGTATGGTGAACCGTTGACGAAGCAATATTGCCATTCGGAAGAACCGAATAGCTTGATACGTCCTTCGAATGAGAATGCGAAGTCTTCACCTGCACTCATTCTTTGCATTATGTTGACCATTTCTTTACGTTCGTCAGGATGAATCGTCTCCAGATAGAGGTCCATTGACACCGGACGTGACTTGTCATATCCATTCAGAGGCTCGTTGTCACTGAAAAACAGCTGGGAATTAACATCAAACTCCCAAAGCATAATATCTGCTGTTTTTATAGCCATTTCTGTTTTCAGGCGGCTTTGGCGAAGCATTTCCTCTTTCTCCAAAGACTCTGTGATGTCTTCCATAATGATGACATAACTTGCCAGTTCTCCATTCGAGTTATGAATGGGTTGTCCATTACATTTCAGGTGACGAATACCGGTATAGACGGTAGTGATGTATCCATCTACTTTTCCAAAATCATACGGGAAAGAAGTGAATATGGGTAATCCTGCTTTTATTGCATTTTTTATTTCATCGGTCACCACCGGACTGTCGTATATGTTTGGATGGCTTTCTGCCATCTCTTCCATATCTGTCCCGAATATCCGGCAGAAACGTTCGTTGAAATACAGGATTTTTCCTTCAGCGTTGTAGACAGCTACTGCTACCGGAAGTGAGTTGAGGATAGTCATGCTCTGGTTATAAAGACTATCATATTGCTGCTGTAGTTTAACATGTTCGGCAATATCGTTTGCAAGTGAGTGTTTCTGTTCTTTTTCCATGCGTTTGAGCTGTTATTTATCTAAGTTCGTAAATACACACATAAAGATGCATTTATACAAGTGAAAAAAATACTGGCTAAGGATTGTTAATTGAGAAATGCTGTGCGTGCCGTTGTGTTTGTTGCATGAATCATCCTACAACGAATACATTCGTCTTGTATAAACAAATGCTGCATGATGACATGCTGCATAGCTGAGTTAGAAAGCTGGCTGAGACGATTTTCTATCATACTCTGTTGCTATTACTTGAAATGACTTATTTCAAGGCGCAAACATAGATAAAAAAAATCATTTTCTATCTTCCTATTGGCAGAAAAATTTCGAAGACTATCGGGATATTTTTTGGTATGCAATTCTGGGTGTCCCATTTGAGACGTAAACCGTCCCGCAGCGGATGAATCCGTTGCGCACAAGGAGGTTTTGCATGATAATATTGTCTTTATGCGTATCTGCACGTAAGCTTGGATATTGCTTGGCGCACCAGTCTAAACAGATATCGCCGATGCCTTTGTAACTTCCGTCGGAGGCGATGCGGTGAATCACATAATAGGGATCATCATTCAACCAGGCTCCGTCTTCGATGATGGCATAAAAGGGATCGGGACTCGGAACAAAACAGAATGTTCCGACGATTTTTCCATGTTCATCTTCACACGCATAGCAATGTCCGTCGGTGATTTCTTTGGCAATCAGTTCACGTTGTGGGTAGCCATTGATCCACTGATTTCCGTTTCCTACAGATGCCATAAATTTGCGGGCATGATCGAATATCTCCATCAGGCGGTCTAAGTCTGAAAGCTGGCTGGGACGAATTTGTATCATATCTGTAAACCTGTTAAGTTGCTTATTCCGGAATACAAAAGTACATGATTATTTTGATAAATGATAATTTATCACTCTATCACTCTTTTCTTTTTCCTTTCATTAGAAATTCTTCAAAGAATGTATCGCGGTAGCTGTTACCTATGGCAATCTCATAATTACCTATATAAATGTCATTGTTATCAAATGAATCGATGTGACGGGTATTGACGATATAGGACTTGTTTACCCGTAGGAACAGATCCTGGGGCAGGAGCTCGGAGATGCCTTTCATATTCATGCGGGTAATGATGCGCTGCTCCGGGAGTTGAAGAATTACATAGTCTTTCAATCCTTCGATGAAGAGAATATCAGTGTAGTTTACTTTGAAGTATTTCCGTTCGGATTTCACGAAGAAATACTCGGAAGAAACATTGGTTTCAATGGCCTCTTTCTCCTCTTTCATCAATAATGAATGATAGGAGAGGGCTTTCTGTACTGCCTTTTGGAAGCGTTCCGGTTCTATAGGCTTCACCAGATAATCGATAGCATCGACTTCATAGCTGTCCAGTGCATATTCCGTATAGGCGGTCGTAAAGATGATGAGGGTTCGTTTGGAGACGGTATGTGCGAACTCTATGCCGGTGATACCCGGCATCTGAATATCCAGAAAGATAAGGTCGACAGAATGTTCTTCCATAAACCGTGTGGCGGATACGGCATTATTGAACATGCCCAGTAAGCAAAGCTCTTTATTTTCTTGCACCAGTATTTCCATGGCTTCGCGTGCCAGGGGCTCATCATCTATTATAATACAATTCATAAATCCAGTTTTAAAATTACTACATACTTATTTTCTGTCTCGGCTACTTCCAGCAAATAGCGACCGAGGTATAGGAGCTCAAGCCGGCGTCGGATATTAGTTAGTCCGATTCCCCCCACATGGCTTTTGCCTGTTGCTACGGCAGGCTTGGAGTTCTCACACCGGAATTCCAATTGATTATCCTCGACCTTAAAGAAAAGGTGAACGTATGACGGATGTTCGCTGTCGAAATTATGTTTCACTGCATTCTCTACAAAGGGAATGAATAGCAAAGCCGGTAATTGTATGGCATCGATATTACCTTCCTCTGTGATATTGTAATCAAAGTGATCGCGCCGTACCTTTTCCAGATTCAGATAGTCGTTCAGGAAACGGATATCGGAGCGGAGAGGTACATGTTCGCGGAAGTTATCATTCATCTGGTAACGCAATAAATCTTCCAGTTTGAATAATACTTTGGATGCCTCTGCGGGATTTTTCCGAATGAGTACATTGGCATTATTCAGCATATTGAATAAGAAGTGCGGATTTATCTGATTTTTGAGAAATCTCAACTCAGAATGCAAGGTAGCAGATTGAATTTCATCTACCCGCTGATTATAGAGCATCCAGTGACGAAGCAGGAGTATGGCGGACATCCCGGCTACGGTAAATCCCATGGCCAATACTCCCGATATGGCATTTACCACGATAGGCAACAGATTGTTATCGGATGCGGGCACTGAAATGTCGATGGTGAAAATTTGGAATATAGCTACAGCTATAATGACTATCAGACTTACTCCGGACACACCGAGCGCATATATCAACAGGCGGTTTTTCAGCAGGAAGCGAGGGAATAGCCAGTAAAGATTGATATAGAAAACTGCATCAATGGAAATGAAATAGATGGCCCATCCCAATAACCTTTGAGGGAAACTGAGGGGACGCATGGGGACATTCCAGAGTATGTTCACTGTAATCATAAACACTACGAATTGTAGAAACAAATGTCTTGCCGTACGGTAACGTGGAGCAAGCAGGAAACTGGTAAAACGGTTATTAATCATTTCCCACCTCCTTTCAATTCAAGCTGAATGCTCTGACCGGTTAATTCCAACCGGTAATTCTCTCCGTATTGTAAATCGAGGCGTTGCCGGATTTTATTCAATTCCTGCTCCGGTTTCAGGCAAGGCATGGATACCTGACAGTTGAACAGAATGGTCTCATCTTCCGCTTGCAAATGAATTTCAATGGATGCGGATTGTTCTTCCTGTATTTCTATTTGCTTTACTGTGTACTGGATAAAAGGTATAAAGAGCAATGGGAATACAAATGTACGCCCTGTCTCTCCCGAGGCACTCATGTGGAAATCAAATTTATTCGAAACAAGTTGTTCCAGTTCCAGATAATTGGAAAGGAATTTGATTTCCGTATTTAGCAGCACTTTCTCCCGGTTACAGTCATACAACTGATAACGGAGTATCTGGCTCAGTTTCATTAACATTTCCGACGCTTTTCCCGGATTTACCAGTGCCTGTTCTCCTGAATAGTGGAGTACCCGGAATAACATGGAGGGGCTGATTTGTTCTTTCAGATGTTCTATTTCGGACTGTAACCTGATTTTTTCCAGTTGCATCACCCGTTGGTTTTCTAGTATCCAGAGCCGCAACAAGACAGTCATACCGCCGCCCATGATGCTGAGAAGGGTTAATGGGAAGGAGGAAAGATAATCCATAACAAATGCTACCTTAGAATATCCCACGTAAATATTAGGTACAGAGAAAATATCGGATACAATATACTCCTGTGTAGCTTGAAAAATAAAAACTATGATTAAAGCACCTGATAGGGAAAGAATATACGTCAGATATCTTTGTTTAAGCAAGTAACGGGGCACCAGATAGAGCAAATTGAAATAAAAAATGCCACCGTAGAGCAGAAACATGTTGAAGATGAGAAGGTAGGTCCACTTTCCCAACATCTCTATATAACCCTGACAGCTGAATAATACCAGATTACAAGCTATGACAAACAGTGCCACGACGACAGTGATATGTCTGGCTACCCGGAAGCGTGAGCTGACGAGGAAGCGGTATAGAAAAGAATCATCATTGCCTATAATTGGTATTACTTTCATGGGAGTATCTTTCATTTGAGGTGACGAAGATAGAATAAATTCATATAAAACACTGGATTATCCTGAATTAAAACTCTATTTTATAGCTGATATTGGTCAGTCCTGTTTTCTGTTCACTTGCCTCTATCTTTCCTGTCTTTATATTATAGAGGTGCTGAATGAACTCTTTGCTGCCTGTAAAGTTGAGGCCTTTCATGGAGAATTCATGAGATACACGTCGTTTATTGATGCGGTAGCTTACCGTATAATTGCCAATCAGCATCGGAGAGCGTTGAATGGAATATGCCCGTGTTTCATCATATTGCACTTCTTTGTCGGGGTGGGCCATTGTTGCTTCCACATCTATCGGAGCATAGCGTTCCCCACCTTGCAGGGTAAGCTTCAGGTTGACACTGAGAATGTTTTGTTTGTTACGCCCCAGCATCCATTCTTTGCCGATCAGCCCGTTCAATACATATTTCCGGTTGAAACGTGTGTTATGCCAGATACCGTCGCCACCGCAATAACGGGAGTCGAACAGAGATGCGGTTATCATATAATAAAGTCCTTTGTTCAGTGCCCGTTCCCAAGTGAAGTCTACACCGAAGTTGCGTCCTCGCCCTTTGTTCACTAAAGCGTTTTCCACGAAGAATTCATCTCGGTTAAGTACCGAAAAGGAACTGTCGTGCATGACGGGTACATCGTATAGAAACTGAATGTAAGGTTCCACTTTCAAGCTTGTATTTTCTGAAACCTTATAGGCGAATGAAAGCATCAGATGATGTGCTTTGGTGAAATCGAGGTTTTTGTTTACTGACTGGTCACCGGTGCTTTGCGTCTTTACGAAGTAAACATCCATCTTTTCCATACGGCTGTACATGCCATAAGCCAAAGCAAAGGAAGTCCGGGCATTGGTTTGCCATTTCAGGCTGGCACGCGGTTCAAGGGTCCAGCGGTTATTTAGTGTAAGCAGTTGGCCGTGCAATCCGAAGTTCAGGCTTAGTTTGTCGTTTATTCCCCATGCAGAGCTGTTGTAGGCTGAAATCAGGCTGGTGTTTCCATCTCCTTTTGAGATTGTTTCCAACGGTTGATCGATGAATGGAGCAAGCTCGAAATTCATATTGTAGAACATTTGTGTGAAGGTGAATCCGGTTTTGTTGGTAAAACGGTTGCTTACTTTCCGGTTCAGTGACGAAGTCAGTATCAGGTTCGTGCTTCTGCTGTTCTGAGCGATGTAAGGTGAAGGATTAAATTCTCTGTCGTAAGTGGTTTGAATGGCCTCCTGGTCGGAATAAGTTCCAGCAAATGTGGTTTTCAACAAGGTGTTTTCATTAAAGAAGTAGCGATGGGTAACACCTCCGGCTGCCATGTACTGGGTGGAGCGCCCCTGTCCGGCATCTTCCAGGTAATCCCATTTATCAGGGTTCTTTTCGAGTGAACTTTTATATTTGTCAAGCAATGCAGTACCCCATACGGCAAAGGTACCTGCATGGCGGGTGGGGAAGTTTAGTTTGAAGTTCAGGTCCTGATAGTCCATCTTTCCACCTAGGTCAACGTTCAGTAATCCCGTAGTGGAGTAGCGGTAATTGAAGATATATGAAGCCTTATGCTTCTTGCTTAACGGACCTTCGGAAGCGAAATCTATTCCCATGATGCCTACCTGGAATGTATTCTCATTTCGTTGGTTGTTTCCGTTGCGTAGTTTCATGTCGAAGACGCCGGAAACGGCATTACCGTATTCTGCCGGAAAAGCGCCTGTGAAGAAGTCGGAGTTTCCTAAAACCTGTGCACTGAGTGAGGAAAGAATTCCACCTCCTAAAGTGGCGATATCTGCGAAATGGTTTGGGTTTGGAATTTCCACATCTTCCAGTCGCCACTGCAATAAATGCGGAGCATTACCGTGGATGGATATACCATTATTGGAAACGCTTGGCGTTACTCCGGCAAATGAAGCAACCAGTCGGGCCGGATCATCAAATCCGCCTGCATAGCGGCTTGCTTCCTCTACGCTGAGCATACGTGCTCCTGCGACAGCCATTTTATTCATTGCTTCGTTCCGGTTGTGTGCATGCACCACTACTTCGCTCAGTTCGTTTACACTTTCCAGCAAAGCTATTTCCAGATAGACTTCTTTAGCGGAAGTCACCAGAATCTCCCGCACGGTTGCCGGTTCGTATCCCATAAACGAAGCTTGCACGGAGTGGCGGCCTACCGGAACCTTGGGAAGTGCAAAACGTCCGAGACTATCGCACATCATCCCTAAACCCGGAATATCCGTCAACTGTATCGTTGCATAGGGGATAGGATGCCCCGACGCCCGGTCATTAACCACTCCTCGTAGTGTTTGTACGGGACGTCCACTACTTTGTGGGATATTCTCATCATCGACTGATGCTTGTCCGGGGATATTAGAAACTTCTTTTCCGAAAGAGCAAATTGAAATTAGTAATGCGGCTATTACTAATACTTTAGTTTTATCCATCTTTATCGTTTTTGATTTAATGCGACAAAGATAGGTCTCTGCTATATGCTACTTTTTTATTTGAGACAAACCGGATGGGTTTGTAGACGAAACTCGGAAATAGCAGCTAAAGCTTGCTCTGCTTTTTCTTCGGGTACAAAAATGTGATCATGATAGTATGCAGCAACCACATTGGCACTAATATTCTTTTCTGCCAGTTTCGCTGAAAATGCAGCCGTTAGTCCAACAGCATCCAAACTTGAATGGACATTTAGGGAAATGAGTTTATAAACGGATTCATAATCTATATTTTTATTAATGGCCTCTTGTTGGGTAATGATAAGTGTCAGCCCCTCTTTTTCATGGAAGAAGCCGATTGGGTTCAATTGATGCACGTCATCCCAATGGAATTCGGGAAAAGTACAAAAAACAAAACTGCGTTCATCCAGAATAGGATCTATACTGGATAATAATATGTCTAAATCTTTAATGCCTGCCATAACGTATTGATTTATATTCGTTTTCTTCTTATTGATGAAGTGATTCTTAATATGACTTCACTTGCAAAAATAGTACTTTTTTTATGATTTAACGGAAGAAGCCGTAAGCTATTTACTTTCTAACTTAACCCATGATTTACAGTTTATTTCTTTCAGGAATTCCTTATCATGTGATATGGCAATCACCGTTCCTGTATAGTCCCGGATGGTTGCCGTAATAATCTCGATGCTTTCAATATCCAGATTATTGGTCGGTTCGTCCAGTATGAAAACATCCGGGGTATTATCTGCAATCATCAGACAACAAAAGGAGAGACGCATCTTTTCTCCACCACTAAGCAATTTGCAAGGCTTGTTCCATGTAGCTACTGGAAAAAGGTAACGGTTCAATATCGTTTTCAGTTCATGCTCCGGTAGATGACGACGGTTGAAATGGTCCGCCTGTTCCAGAATGCTATATTCATTATGGATAAGAGAGTATTCCTGATCCAGATAGACACTGCTGAAATCAATGCGGTCGAGTGTTCCGTTGACGGCAGCGAGTTCGCCGCAAATCAGCTTTAGCAATGTAGTTTTACCACTGCCGTTATTGCCTTCAATATAGAAGCGGTCGCCACTCCGTAACTGAAAGCTTAACGGTGTTGTCCACATGGGGTGGGGAGCATCCGGATATTGAAAGTTCATTTCTTTTGCAGTAGCCAATATCTTACCTTCGTGCAGAGTGGAGGCATTGAAGTTTGTTTTTAGTTTCTCTGCAAGGGGAAGAGTACTTTTTATGTTTTGCATATCCTGCTGTAGCTTTTCTGCTTTCTCGGTATGTACACTTTTTAGTTTATTGGTACTTACTTCTGCTCTGTTTTTCATGGCACCCATCATAATGCGGGGAATGCCTTTTTTGATGGCGGCCTTTTCGCCCCGTACATTCTGTTTTGCTTTTTGTTCCGCCAGTTCACGGGCTGTTTTCTTGGCAAGTCGCAGGGCCTTTTGCTTTTCTTCCAGTTGCTCTTGCAGAGCGTTCAGTTGGATTCCTTTTTGTTCCTTAAAGAAATCGTAATTGCCGCCATAGAAAGTTAGTCCGTTAGAGGCTAATTCGCAAATGGCAGGTAACTGGTTTAGTAAGGTGCGGTCATGGCTGATGACGAGTACAATGGCCGGAGTGCGCCGTACAAAGTCATATAACCGTTGCCGCCCCGTTGCGTCCAGATGGTTTGTTGGCTCATCCAGCAGAATAGCGACAGGTGAATGTAATTCCATGCCGGCGAGGAAGATACGCGTTTTTTCTCCCCCGCTTAATCCGTCCATCAGACGGGAGAGGGGAATGCCGTCCATTCCCCAGGCCGACAAGGCAGCTTGGGCACGTTCTTCAATATTCCAGTCATCATTCAGTGTGGTGAAATGTCTTTCAGATACATCTCCGTTCAGAATGGCATGTAAGGCTTCCAATTTGCCATCTATCCTTAATGCCTGTGCAATGGTCCGGTCATCATATTGCCCGAAATGTTGAGGCACATAATAGAGATGTTCCGGGTGGTTGACCGTTCCGGTTGTAGCAGATAAATCACCTGCAATAATCCGCATTAAAGTGGATTTGCCGCAACCATTGTTTCCGGTCAGTGCCATTTTGTCTCCTGGGTTGATAACAAGGTTCAAATGTTGGAATAAGATTTCTTTGTCGGAATGGACATAGCTAAGATCTCTGATAATAATACTCATGGTAAATACTGTGTTAAAGAGGTGAATACACTGTATCAAAAAGTGCTTTGGATACAATAAAATCTCGATTGTGGAGGGGATAGACAAACACAGTATTGGCTAAACATTCACGTTTGTGATGCTCAGCGTTCTGAATTATAAAGCATGTAAAAAGTGATGTTTACCGAAATGTTTGTCTTTACTTGGAAATTCTCATCGTAGTAATTATTAGTTAGTGGGCGCAAAGATAGGTATTTCTTTTGGATATTGCAATATTACTATCAAAAGGTAGATGTTCTGAGTATTTCGATAAGCCTTCGATTATTAGACTTTTAGGTAAAATACCGTTTTTAAGAAGATTTTCTTAAATTGTAGAATAAAACCATATATTTGCCAAATAAAACCATATATTTGCAAAATATAGGGTGTATCTCATCAGAGAACAATTAATCATTATATTTAATTTATCTCAATAAATCTCGTATGAAATCTACTGATTCCGAACAAGAAGGAGTCGGCATGGAACTGGAACAGTACCGTAACCGGCTCGAACAAATGGTCGAAGAAAAATCTAAGGACCTGATTGCCATTCAAGAGAATCTGGAAGCAACCAACCGGCGGCAGGCATTATTCATAAAAGTGTTGCAAATATTACAACTGGAACCGGACATACCTACAGCCATGAATATGGCACTTGCTGAAATAGGCCGCTATACCGGTGTTGACCGGTTGGCAACATGGGAAAACCATCTTGACGGGGTCACATACGGATGCACTAACGAATGGTGCAACGATGGTATCGAGCCGGCTATAGATTATCTGCGGAGTATGACCATTGAAGCGGGAAAACCGTGGTTTGACATGCTCGAAAAGAATCATATCATCTGTACGTCCGACATCTATTCGCTCGATCCCTTTATTACCCAGATGCTCGAAGTACAGGGTGTAAAAGCCATTGCCGTTTTTCCTCTGTCGCAGTTAGGAGTACATTTCGGTTTCCTGTCATTTAACTTTTGCTGGAATAAGCAGTGGGATGAAAAGGACGTGGAGTTAATGAGTCAAATGTCGCAAATTGTATCTACTGCTACGAAACGTTGGCAGGTAGAAACATCCCTGCAATTGTCTCAACGAACTATGCAGAAGGTGTTGGATAACATCAATGCCAATATTTTTGTTTGCGATTATGACACACAGAAGGTGCTCTTTGCAAACAAACCTTTCAGGGAAGAAGCCGGACAGGTTTCGGAAAATGCTGAATGCTGGAAAATGCTGAATGCAGGATTGAATGGTTTGTGTGCGCATTGTCCGAAACCACAGTTGCTTGATGCCAACCGCAAGTTCACAGGTGTTCATTTCTGGGAAGACTACAATCCCGTAACTGAACGCTGGTATACCATTCAGAGTATGGCGATAAAGTGGCTCGACGGACGATGGGCAATCATGGAATTGGCTACTGATATCACTACCCGTAAGCAGGTAGAATTGGAGTTGATTCAGGCTAAGGAAAAAGCAGAAGAGTCAGATAGGCTAAAATCGGCATTCCTTGCTAATATGAGCCACGAAATACGTACTCCTCTGAATGCTATTGTGGGCTTCTCGAGCTTGCTTGCCGAAGCCGATGATGATGAGCGTGAATCGTATATGTCTTTGGTGGAGGAGAACAACGAACTGTTGCTCAATCTCATTTCCGACATTTTGGATATTTCTAGAATAGAGTCCGGTGCGGTGGAGCTTACTATAACACGGGTGGATTTGCCCCGACTTTGCCGTGAGGTAATTTCCACTTGTTCGCACAAAAAACATGAGGAAGCTGTTGTACTGTGTTTTGACGAAAGCTCACCACAGATAATGGTTGATGCCGACAAGAACCGAATCATGCAGGTACTCTCTAATTTCGTAACGAATGCCTTGAAATTTACGACCAAGGGATCGGTTACTCTTTCCTATAGATTGGAAAATGATACTCAGCTGCGTTTCAGTGTGACGGATACTGGTAAGGGTATTCCTGCTGAACAGCAGCATGAAATTTTCAGTCGTTTTGTGAAACTCGACTCATTCTCTCAGGGTGCCGGTCTTGGATTGTCTATATGCCAGAGTTTGGTAGAGCGAATGGGAGGAGAGATTGGAGTAGATTCCTGTGAGGGAGAAGGTTCGTGCTTCTGGTTCACACATCCATATACGCTTGATGTCTCATTGGACACGGATACTGTGACAAAAGATGGTGACCAGGTTATAAAGATCATTTCAAGGAATTATAAACCTCTGATTCTGGTGGCCGAGGACATAGACAGCAACTATTTACTGATTGAGGCACTTCTCAGGAAAGATTATCGTCTGCTGAGAGCACATGATGGTAATGAGGCTATAGAGCTTTTCAATACTCAATCTCCTGATCTTATATTTATGGATATGAAGATGCCGGGTATGAACGGAATAGATACAGTCGTTATGTTAAGGGAAAGCGGTGCCCGGGTGCCCATCATTGCACTTACAGCATTCGCTTACGACGATGACAGGGCATTGGCTCTCAATGTGGGTTGCAATGACTTTTTGACCAAACCTGTTTCGCCGCTCGAGTTACGCAGGATGGCCAGTAAATGGATAGGGAAATAAGCCCAAAAAATCAAAAGGATTATTCCATGGAAGATGCATCGAATGACAGAGGTAGCAAAGCACCTACATTCTTCATCTCATAGATACCCTTTTTCCCGAAAAGTAAAATGCGCATGGGGTGCTTGAAGCGTTTTTCCGTTTCAAGCATTACTTGGCGGCATGCACCACAAGGGGGAATCGGATCATCCAGGAAATCCCGTTCATTGCGTGCGGCAATGGCAAGAGTTTCTACTGCCTGGTCGGGGTATTGGGAGTTTGCATAAAATAAAGTGGTACGTTCGGCACAAAGTCCCGACGGGTAAGCAGCATTCTCCTGATTGGTACCTGTGACAACCGTACCGTCTGCCAATCGTGCAGCGGCGCCTACTGAAAAGTGTGAATAAGGGGCATAGCTACGTTGGGTAGCCTCACGCGCTGAATCTATGAGTTGGCGGTCGGCATCACTTAATTCACTATAATCGTATATTTTAATGTCAATTTGTAAGGTCAAATCTTTCATAAGGCAGCAAGGTATATTGTAATTAATGTTACAAAGTTAGGAAAGAGATTGGTAATTCCAATTCTTTTTAAGATTTTTGTACCTCAACTTATATTGCTATGAATAGAATGAACGCTATCAGACTCACTGCAATCCTGGCACTTCTGGTTTGTACCGTTACCGCCCAGGCGCAGCGCAAGAATGCCCGTTACGTGGAATATATAGAGAAGTATGCTCCGCTTGCCGTACAACAAATGAAGGAACACAAGATACCTGCCAGTATAACTCTGGCTCAGGGACTTCTTGAAAGTGGTGCCGGACAAAGTGCGTTGGCACGCAAAAGTAATAACCATTTCGGTATTAAGTGCGGTAGTAACTGGCGTGGGCGCACAGTGCGTCATGATGACGATGCCCGCAATGAATGTTTTCGGGCTTACAGTAATCCCAGAGATTCTTATGAAGATCATTCTGCTTTTCTGAAACGGGGTGCACGTTATGCATTCCTGTTCGATTTGAAGGTTACGGACTATAAAGGTTGGGCACGTGGTTTGAAGAAAGCCGGATATGCTACTGATCCCTCTTATGCGAACCGTCTGATAACGATTATAGAGGATTATGAACTTTATAAGTATGACAGCCGCGGTATGAGTAATCGTGAAAACCGTAATTGGGAGAAAGAACTGAAGAAGAAACCCTGGCTGGCTAATCCGCATCAGGTATATGTAGCTAATGATATAGCCTATGTTGTAGCTCGTGATGGCGATACTTTCCGTTTACTGGGTAAAGAATTCGATATCAGTTGGAAGAAGCTTGTGAAGTATAATGACCTGCATAAGGATTATACGTTGGAGGCGGGTGATATCATTTATTTGAAAGGTAAGAAAAAGAAAGCTTCTAAGCGGTATACGGTTTACATCGTGAAAGATGGCGACTCCATGCATACCATTTCGCAAAAGTACGGTATACGTTTGAAGAACCTGTATAAGATGAACCGGAAAGATGATGAATATATACCGGAAGTAGGTGACAGGTTAAGATTGAGATAGATAGATTGCATATACTAAAAATGACTGCTTATAAGCGGTCATTTTTAGTATATGGCAGATATTGCTGTGACAGAATTAGAATGATAATCTCATCGTACAGCGTATTCCCTTTGTCTGAATGTCCGGATGATTGCGATAGTTCAATCGCCAGACATAATCAATGCGAAGGAACTTAAAGATATTTTCAACGCCTACACTTGCTTCCATATATGGAGCTTTTCCTAATGTATATGAACCTTTTGGGAAAAGATATAGCCCGTCTCCTCCATTCTTAGGATTATTCTTATCCGTCAAATGTCCCCACAAACCCCGGAAACAAAATACTTCCCTTGCTTTTAGCTTCTTTATAAGGGGCAGACGATTCAGCAGATTTCCATTCATATAGTATGTCAAATCCCAGGAAGCATATTCGTCACTGATAAATTCCATGGCATTCATATTCGTATAGGCTTCCGGCTGGATGGTATAAGAAAGGTTTGCATTCGGCAGAATCAATAGCGGATACGGAACCTTATTCCATACCTTTCCGGCTTTAGTGATAATGTCGATATATCCAAAAGCTGAAAACCAGAAACGTTTCTGTATACCGATATCCGTACGATGATAATCGTAAGATGAGCCAAGCAGGTTTTTCTTTGCCATGACATGACTGAAATTGAAGATTAAAGCATCGAATGTTATCGGGACACGAGTATTGCGCGTTTGATAGAACTTTTCATTCTTGCCATAACGGAACTTCAGCTCCAGTTCCGTCATATCATAGTGCTTGACATCACTGATCGTTCCATCCGAATTGATACGGTCGAAAACAGCATATTCCGTGGCATATTCGCGACGGTTACGAACAATGGCATTATATGCCAGTCCGTTATATTGCTCGTATGAGTAGGTCAATTCAGCTTGCCGTAAATAGGTCGCTCGTGTATCCTTTTGACGTCTGATTGATAAAAGGATATTATCTTTGCTGGTGTACATGTACTGCTGTCCCAGCTTGTTGATATCATACATGTATTCAAGCCTGATTGAATTTATCGGAAATTCCTTGCGGTATTCTTTGCGTTCATTGAATGAATATTCAATAAGGGCATTATATTTCAGCTTTTCGTCTTTCGTTCCATATGCCATGTAACCATCAAAGAACCAATTTTTATTGAGTGCGGGCGTCGTTGTGCCTCCCACCCGGAAGCGTGCCCCTTCGATTGCACTGCCACTAATGGTAGAATTCATCGGACCAAATTCGAATTTATTCATAGCCGGGTCTTTATTGGTAGGAATATAGCCCGACACGAGAGTTGTGACGACCTTTTCCGTTACATAAAATACCGGAACAGAGCGTAACTTTACCATCAGTTTTTCCACGGAGTTCGGATTCTTTTTGATTGCTTCTTCCGGACGATTGCTTATCCAGAAATCATCCGGCTGGCGATAAGCATCTTTTGAGATGGTGACAGGTGCACCACTTTTAAAGATCTGGGCTTGTTCGGCATTGGGTTCTTCGAATGACTGGTTGCTATAGACATTCAAACGCCTTGCATACATTCCTTTAGTTTTCTCACTAAACTTGAAATTTACGCTGATATCGTCTTTCTTAATAATACGGGTACTGTCCGGGGTCCGTTCGAATATCTGCTCGATAGTCATTCTGGAAACAAAATTCAAATTGATATCCTTAGGAACATTGAGTATTGCTTTTTGAACAAAATAAGTGGAGTCGAGCGTGACATACAGATGTCCGGTAAAACCGAATGTTTCCGAATTGAACGGAACAAATCCGAGATCCACACACTTCTGCCCATTTACGTTTAATGTATCCATCAGATAGTATTTGTAATAGTTCGGCCCGATTGTGGAAAGCGGGCTTACAAACCGCTGTAGAAATAACGGTATGTCATTTTGGAAAATATCGACTTCCCTGAATACTTCGCTCAGAACCTGTTGGATACCGTCGCGTGAGAATATTTCATCTACACCGGACGATTTGTTTCCTTTTACTATATGTTTCTTAGACTTTGGGGCCTTACGGTAATAGACCGTTTCGACTTTTTCTTTCTCCGAAACCGGCAGAATAGTGGTGCCAATATCAAGCGTATCGACAAAATCGGCCAGGAAATCGAACTTGCCTGACTTGCCATTCTTTTTAGGCTTTGGTTCATAATCATTCATGGCGAAGACCATTTTTTCATACCGGTCGTATTGGAAGTAGTCATGATTATGGGGATCATTACTTTCACGTAAAGCAATCACCTGCCTCACAAATGTAACAGCCGGGTTCTCTTTCTTGCTGTATTTCTCCTTTTGAGGTCTGACAACCACTTCATTCAACATAATTCCATTTGGAACTAATTGTATTTTCAGGTCATTTGTTTTCCCCGGGATGACTTTCATTTGTTTCTTGTCATATCCCAAATACGATATTTCCAGAATCTTATCGATGGTTGGAGTAGAGAATGAAAAGTTCCCATCCCCATCGGTGGCTGCTCCTATGGTTGTACCCTCAAATTTAAGAGATACATAAGGCAGTCTTTCGCCTGTAATCGAATCGGTTACGATTCCTTTTATTATTGTATTCTGTCCATTCGCCACCCACACGAAGAAGAAGGACGCTAACAAAAAAACAATCTTTTTTCCCATTGTAATCTCCTATTAATTAGTCGGAGAAGTCATATTGTGTATAATTCTTGCCCTTCTCATTCATGCGTAAACCTTTAAATTCAGACGATTGAATATCAATAGTCAGTACGAACGATGTGAACATCATCCTGCGCTTAGCTTTCGCATCCGGAATAATCGGAGTGATGGTCAGGGCGCAGATATTTCCTTGTTTCGTAATTTCCATGTCGGCCACTTCTTTGATATCCGTGCTGTCGCTATCGCTCGAAAGTAGATTCCTGAGAACAATCAGAAGAACTTCAAATTGCTTATGGGTTGCTCCCTTGGCTATGCTTTCCTGACCATTATTGATCATGGTGAAGACACCGTTGTCCATTATCAGCATATCTTTCCCTTCATTAAATGCCATGTATGCTTCATTAGGCTGTATGAAGTGAAATTTACCTTTGGTAACAGCGTCTTCTGCCACTGCTGCATGATGCTTAGTCCGAATCACGGTAGCTGTGAAGGTATTTATGCCTTTGTATCGTTCGGCTACTTTCCGAATATCAGCTTCTTGTGCCAATAAGGTGGTACACAAGAGGATGGCAGTGATAAATAGGATATATAATCTTTTCATACATGTAGTTTAAGTATAAAGTCCTCCGTTAATTGAAATCACATTACCGGTAATGTAACCGGCGTTTGGCGAAACCAGAAAGCCAACCAGTTCGGCCACTTCCTCGGGAGTACCGAAGCGGTTGGCGGGAATGGTCTTCTTAAGTGTGTCTTCGTCGAGTCCCTCTACCATATCTGTTCTGATAAATCCGGGGGCGACAGCGTTGACGGTTACATTTTTGCGTGCTACTTCCTGAGCCAGTGCTTTCGTGGCGGCTATGATGGCTCCCTTTGCTGCGGAATAGTTCGTCTGTCCCGGCATTCCTTTGACACCGCTTACGCTTGCCATATTGATGACACGTCCGAACTTACGGGCTAACATGGATTGCAGCAAGGGCTGTGTTACATTGTAAAAACCATCGAGACTGATGCTGAGTACACGATGCCAGTCGTTTTCAGGCATGAATATCAGGAGGTTGTCACGGCGTATGCCGGCATTGTTAACCAGTACTTCGATGTATTCTTCAGGATGGGCGTTCTCCCATGACTCGATGGCTTTGCTGGTCTGTTGCCGGTTGCTTACGTCGAACATCAGTATCTCGCCATCCTGTCCGGCCTGGCGTACCAGTTCCAGAGTCTTTTGGGCCTCTGTGGCATTGCTTACATAGTTGATAATGATGTGGTAGCCCATCTGAGCTAATTTTACACAGACAGCACGGCCAATGCCACGGCTGCCTCCGGTTACTAATGCATACTTCATTGTTAGGTCTATTTTAGTTTTTTACTATATTCCATATCGATTCCTTTCCTAATACTTCAGCACAAGTGAAGAGTGCCGTCATAGTCACGCCATGTAATCCGTGTAGCATCAGGTTTTGTCCTGTGAGCATCAGATTGGGAATAGGCGTACGAGGTGAGAGCAGGGTGAGCATCGGATTGTTGAAATCTTTGCGCAAACCGTAAGCGGCCCCCTCGGGAGTGAGAGTATAGTCACGATAGGTGAGCGGTGTGCTGGTGTAACATCCGGTAATCATATCGCGAAGGCCGGGAATAAAACGTTCAACCAGGGCGATACACTCGTCTGCAACATGTTTTTTCATGGCTTTATAATCATCACCGCGGCGTCCCACATTGGTATGGTTCCATCGCTCACATTTGCTCCAAGGCATCGGAGTGAGAATATCCAGTTGCTGTACATACTTGCTGTTATCCTCTGGTATACGGCAACTTACCAGTACACCACTTACAGGACCATCTTTCTGGTAGAATGTCCATACATCCGGTTGTTTATAAATATATTGGTTCCAGTTAAAGTATCTGAGAGTTTGCGGCTTGATACGGAGCGATGCGGTGAACATGCCGAAAGTATTCTCCAGATGGGTAATTCTGCTGCGATAAACTTTCTTCATCCTGCTGCTTTGTTTCACCAGATTGCAGGTGACAGCAGGGGGGATATTGCTGATAAAAATAGTGCCTTCGTAGATTTCTCCATTAGAGCATACTGCATGTACCAGTTTACCGTCTTTTTCCACTAACTCCTGAACTTCGGCATTACAGATAATCTCGCCACCATGCATACGAATGCCATCAGCCAGTGAGTTTACTATCAGAGAACCGTCACCTTTTAATCGCCAACTGCTTTCGATGAAACTTCCGTTACCATGAGCGAAGGTGAACAATGGAAGAGATTCTTTCCGTAATTCCATTTTCAGGGAAGTGCCACAGAGTACATTTATCAGTAGTGGATCATGGAATGTCTCTGTCAGATACTGATAAGCGCTTGTTTCAAAAAGCCGGGAAAGTAATGATGACTCTCCGGTTTGAGGATTCAACGCATCGAATTGCTGTTCACCGCACTGTTTCAGCATATCTGCATATTTGTTCAACGCATCACGTTCAGCTGGAAAGGCTGCTGTCAATGTTTCGACAAATGCATCATATCTTTGTGCAAAATAGAAAGTCTGATTTCCGATTGTTACCCGGTCGAAATGGTTGTCAAGGCGTTGCCATGGAAGACGCAGCAGTCCCAGATGCCTGAATGCAGAGTGTAGTGATTGTCCCTCGTCCAAACCTCCTACATAGTGAAAGCCTGTATCGAAAGCCAATCCATGCCTTCTGTAGCTTTGGAGGCATCCACCTGCTTGCGTTCCTCTTTCAAGCAGAAGAACGCTCATACCGACTTTCGAAAGAATGTGTGCACATTCCAACCCACCCAGCCCGCTACCTATGATAACTACATCGTACTTCATTCTTTATTCTTATTAATCATTCTGAAAATGGCCGGTTGCACCACATAAGAGATCACTACTGCCGAAATCATACCCACAAGAGTGGAGAATCCTACTGATTTGATGGCAGGATGTTCGGCAAACAGCATGGAACTCACGGTAACAATCAGGATAAATGCACTGAAGAATATGGCAGTCTTATGATAACCCAGCAAGCGCGAGTTCTCTTTACCGCCAATAAGTCCGTTCATCACGAATATGCTATAATCAACCCCTATACCAAAGATAAATGTAGAGATGATAATGTTGATGAGATTGAACCGTACATCAAAAATCACCATTGCCCCCAACACTATAAGCCAGCTCGACAAGATTGGCATAAATCCGAGCAGGGTATGCTTGATATTGAAATGGAAACTGAAGAAGAGTACGATGAGTACAAAGAGCATGGAAACCCATTGCAGCACATTGAAGTCGTCATTCAATTGGATCAGTGTATCTGTGGTATAATAATAGGTGTCGAGCACAAGCAGGTTAGGTGATGAAACTATAGCCTCACAGATACGGTTATAGTCACTTTCCTTGCTATGAATAGAGTCGTTTTTGCATCTTACGGATGTAAAGCACAGATACTCGTCGTTGTAGGACTGTTCCATCAGAGTAGACTGGTAGCCTTCCGGAATAATACTTGCTTCGTAAAGAGCGTCAGGCTCATAATCAGCAGTTGCAAATTCAAAGAAAGGAGAGAATGCATCGGGAATAAGACCGGCTTCGGGAGCTGTCTTATTGATTAAATCGTGTACTAGTTGCAAGCGTTCTCCGGTCCAGAAGTTTTTCCATGCGTCAATGCGTTCTTGTTGTACATGTAAGGGTACAAATATTTGATTCGTATGGGTATAGCTCTTCACAAGTCCGATACTTTGCAAGGAATCGAGTTTGGCAGCCATGATTTCAAAATTCTCAATGGCTTCTTCCATCGTTGCCCCTGAACTTGCGAAGTACTTCTGCTTGTCACCTGTATGGGTTTTGGAACGAAGCAGATTCTCTGAATATGAAGTACTTTCGGCTTTATAGCCTAAGTTGTGCATGTCGGCATCGAATTGGGTTCCTCCGGCAATATAGAATCCTATACACACTACCGCAGCGGTAAGTATGGTGAAAAGCAGGGGCTTTTTACGGTCGAACGGGTAAGCATTAATACGGTCGATGATGGCGAATGCATGGTGATTCAACTTGTTTTTCCTGGGATTGAGGAACTGTGGTAAAAATACCAGGCTGAAGAATGTAGTCCCCACAATGGCGAAAGCAGCGAAGAGACCAAAGTCCTGTAACAGTTCTGTCCGAATGAAGATAAGTCCCATGAAGGAACCAATGGTGGTAAGGCATCCTAAACAAACAGGTTTGACCTGGTCGCGCAACACTTGTTCGGGATCACTGATATATTTATAATGTGTAATGATATGTAGTACATAGCTGAGTGCCACTCCCAGTACTATTGCTCCGATACCGAGTGCCAACAATGAGAAATGTCCTTTTATAAAATACATTGCAGCAAGTCCGAAGAGAGTGCCGAATACCACGGGAAGCAGTAATAGCGGTATGGTATTGTAGTTGCGGAAACAGATAGAAATAAAGATAAGAACCAGTACTAATGAGCCGATAATAGTTCCTTTCAGGTCCGATTTTATTCGCCATGAATTATAGAATCCACTGGCAGGAGTACCGTGATAGCTGATTTTTACGTCGGGAGCAGAGGCAGAGAACTGTTCTATCTGATCATTCAATATGCGGAATAGGGTAGAACCCTGTCCCGTATTGGTGGCTGAATACATGGGTGTAATAAATGCTACACATACCGTGGAGTCTTGAACGAAGAAATGCCCGTTAAGGGTTTTGTAGCTGCCGGCTGCCCCTTCGGTAAAAGGTTTCATCTGTTCCATAAGTAAACCACGCAGTCCTACAGGATCCGTCTGTATAAGTTCGGGAAACATACTTCCCACCGGACTCAACAGGTCATCGCGGTTAGCTTTCATTTGTAGCTTCATGTGTGGGTAGGTAAGTATCGCATCGAGACGAGTGTAGACGCTTGTGTCGATATATGCCGGTAAGTGCGCACTCATATAATCGATAACATCCAGCATCAGGTCATCGGGTAATCTGTAGAAAATATTTCCGATGACCTGCTGTGTTGAGTCCATGGCTGCATTTTTAGATTCCAGAGAATCAATGAAAGCGTCACAGATCTTGGCTATATGTTCCACAGAGGCTCCATTCTTTCCTTCAAAGAGTAAGAATGTTTTATCCTTGATGCGCAGGTTGGCAAAGGCGAGTTTGGTAGTACCATCTTCATTTTTCGATGAGGGCATCAGTTTGTTGATGTCTTCTTCCAGATATATTTTTGAGGCAAAATATCCGAAGAAGGCATACAAAGCAATCATTGACACCCAGAAAACTGCGCGATGATTACGGAAAAAGCGATAAATCTTTATGCAGAATTCTGTCATGCTACCATCTCTTTATATCTTTATTATTCATTCTGCCCGAAGTGTGATTCTATATAATCATAGAGATTGTTGAAGGTCTGAATCTTCTGCAAATCAGTTACGGGGATTTTGATCTTGTAAGTATGTTGGATAATGGCTACAAGGTCCACAAGACTGAGACTGTCCAACGAGAGTGTTTCCTTTACATTGGCATCCGGTGTAAAAAGGTCCTGATCAATTTCAAATTCTTCAGCCAATATGGCATTTACCTGTTCAATAATACTTTCACGTGTCATAATAATTTTCTTTTTTAATGGTTACTATAAATTTCTAATAATAAGGGTTGAGTTTGTTCCGCCGAACCCAAAGGAATTGGAAAGGAACATATCAAAGTGCGCTTCGCGCGTTTCCGGTAATATATGGATACGGGCAGTTTCCTCATCCGGATTTTCAAAGTTGATGTTTCCTGCTATAAAGTCGTTCTTCATCATCAACATCGAGTAGATCAGTTCGCTGGCACCAGCCATCCACATTTCATGCCCTGTCTGGCTTTTGGTGGAGGTTACGGGAACCCTGCAATCGCCGAATATCTGAGCTATGGCTGACGCTTCTCTGCTATCTCCGATACGTGTAGAGGTGGCGTGTGCATTGATATAACCTATTTGTTGGGGAGATATACCCCCATTGTTCAGACACAATTCAAGCGAACGGGCCGGTCCTGCTACATTGGGAGTGGAAATATGATCCCCATTGCCCGAGAATCCCCAACTTACTATTTCTGCGAGTATGGGTGCCCCTCGCTTCACGGCATGTTCGTAACTCTCTATGATTACTGTTGCCGCACCACCACCGGGTACCAGACCGTCACGGTCGCGGTCGAACGGACGGCTGGCCTTGGTGGGATTGTCTTCACGTATAGAGAATGATTGGATGCCGTCGAATGAAGCCACACTGTATAAGTTGGTTTCCTGAGCACCGCCGCATATAATGCAATCTTGCATTCCGCTACGTATAAGTGTATATGCCAATCCTATAGCCTGGGAACCGGATGCACATGCGGCTGAGGCCGTCAGGTTAATACCGCGTAGTTTGAACAGGCAGGCAAGATTCATCGTCACGGTAGAGTTCATCGACTGAAAAATGGCACCGCTGCCACAAGCAGATGTATCCTTGAACTCACGAAACTTATCGAGCGCCTGCATGGTAGCTTCAGCTACGGAGTCGTTTCCATAGATAATGCCGATCTCATTTCTGTCCATATAATCTTGATCCAGCTTTGCATTTTCGAGGGCCGACCGTGTGGCCATATAAGCATATTGAGCTTCCTCGGGCATGAAATGCCGTAAATTGCGTGGGATGAACGGTTTAAGGTCAGGACGCTCTACATCTGCACATAATGCGGAACGGAATCCGGTATCTTTGCGTTCCTGGCTGAAGATAATGCCGCTTTTTCCGGTATATAGCGAATCGCGTACATCTTCGAGTGTTTTTCCGAGGCACGACCATATCCCCATGCCTGTGATTACTACTTTTCTTTCCATATCTCTTTTTATCGTTATTATAATTTCTTTTTATAGCATCGTCTCCTTTTTGTCAGGGTGGGATGTAGGGGTTTCCATTGGGTCAGTTCTTTTACATTGTCTTCCAGTTGCGGACCTGTCTCAGCCCATTTGAAGTGACGCTCATTGTAAACCGGTATCAGATCATCGAAGAATAGTGCATTTACCCCGAACCCCTGATAATCGGGACGAACAGCTATCAGGAGTAGTTCGACTTTTTCTTCCTTTTTCCATTTTAAGGACCGGATCAGATGATACCACCCTAAGGGAAAGAGCTTTCCTTTGGTTTTTTGCAGGGCATGAGATAGACTTCCCATGGTTATTGCCACTCCTATCACTTCTTCATTTTCATTCTGTATGACGGGTAACATTTGCTTGTCGATCAGAGGGAAATATCGTTTAACGTACATATCCACCTGTTTGTCTGATAATTCTGTATAGCCAAAGAGGGGAGCGTAAGCGGTATTCAGGAGTTCGAACACTTTCCTTCCATAACCATGATTCGCAACATCATCGTTGGTTAATTTCTTTACGTGAAGACCGAACATCTCTTTCGAAAGTTTGGTGACACGGGCATATTTGGCTGGAATTTCCTTGGGTACTTCAATGCAGATTTGTACCCAATCCACTTCTTTTTCATATCCTAATACCTCCATGTGTTTAGGATAATAGGGATAGTTATATATTGTAATCATCGATCCTAATTTGTCGAAGTCTTCAATGAGCATACCTTCTTTGTCAAAGTCGAAAATGCCCATAGGACCTTGTATAGAGTCCATACCATGCTCTTTACCCCATTGTTCCACGGCTTTCAGTAACGTTGCTGATACTTCCAGGTCGTCAATAAAGTCTATGAATCCGAATCGGACATTTTTTGTTTGCCATTTCTTGTTGGCACGGTGATTGATGATACCGGCTATGCGGCCTACAGGCTTTCCTTCATCATTGTATGCAATGAAAGGTTGTATTTCGGAAAATTCCAATCCAGCATTCTTACGTGGGTCGAATGTATTACGAATGTCCATTTCCAAGTCGGGAACGTAGTATGGACAGTCTGCATACAGCCAGTTTGTGAATCTCACAAAATCATCCATTTCGCGTTTAGTTTCGGCCTTTTTTATACTGATAGTTTTCATAATGGGAGTAAAAATATAAAAGGATTTTTTCACTACAAAATAGATGAAAAAAGATGCGCCTTATTAGCCAAAGTTTGAGGATTTAGGAATATCGTCGCTCATTATGATGTATTTATATGGAGATTTGTGACAATATTATTGATGTATATATCCTTCTCCTTTAGTTTGATTATAAGCTATTCATTTGCTTTACATAAGGGATTGTTTTGTTCAGACCTAATGAGAATCCTACTCAACCTTAAGAACAATCAGGTGTTGACCTTGGTCAATAGGCTTATCAACCTTGGTTGATGGATCTATTAGTCTTGGTTGACAAGCCTGTTAACCAAGGTCAACACTCAATAAGACTTACTGCTGAACTATAAAACAAGCCGGGCTAAAGCAAACAACCTCCTGTCTGTTATGAATAGACTGCTGAAGCTTTTAAAGTATTATATACCTATCCGAAAATGTACAGGGTGTTCGATATCGGACACCTTTCATTTTTCTCTTTTACCTTGTTATCAGTTACTTACATTTTTGGCACGCATTTAGTATATATAAATAATGTGAATAAAATACCTGTTCATTTTTAAAGGTGGAGCAGGCTGGAAACTGATAAAATAATAAATAACTGAATATTCAACATGGACAGAGAAATTCCGAAAGAAGTGCGTAATAAAGAACGCAATAAGAAAATTATCCGTTACGGCGGCATCGGCGTGGCAAGTATAATCGTTATCAGCGTACTCATCTCATTTATGCGTACGGGAGTGAAAACGAAAGACTTGGTGTTTTCTACAGTAGATAAGGGTACGATTGAAGTCAGTGTGAGTGCATCGGGAAAAGTGGTGCCGGCTTTTGAGGAAATTATCAATTCACCTATCAATACCCGTATTGTAGAGATATATAAGAAAGGTGGAGATAGTGTAGATGTTGGTACACCGATTCTGAAACTTGACTTGCAGAGTGTAGAGACAGACTACAAGAAACTGCTGGACGAAGAACAGATGCGCAGTTACAAGTTGAACCAGCTCCAGGTGAACAATCAGACCAAACTGAATGATTTGGCAATGAAGATTAAGGTTTCGGCCATGCAGCTGAACCGTAAAAAAGTGGAATTGCGCAATGAGCAGTACCTCGATAGCTTGGGGTCGGGAACTACGGATAAAGTACGTCAGGCGGAACTCAGTTATAATGTGGCGCAGTTGGAATATGAGCAGCTGAAGCAGCAGTATGATAATGAAAAGGAAGTGCTTGCTGCCGAATATAAAGTTCAGGAATTGGATTTCAGTATATTCCGTAAGGGACTTGCTGAGATGAAACGTACGCTGGATGATGCACAGATCCGCTCACCGCGTAAAGCTATCCTTACTTATATAAATAATCAGATTGGTGCCCAGGTTTCTCAAGGTAGCCAGATTGCGGTGATTTCCGACCTCAGTCACTTTAAAGTAGAAGGTGAAATAGCTGATACATACGGTGACCGTGTAGCTGCAGGAGGTAAAGCAATTGTAAAGATAGGCAGTGAGAAACTGGAAGGTACGGTCAGCAGTGTGACACCGTTGTCGAAAAATGGAGTGATCTCTTTTACGGTACAGTTGAATGAAGATAATAACCGTCGTTTACGTTCGGGCTTGAAAACGGATGTCTATGTGATGAATGCAGTGAAAGAAGATGTGATGCGCATTGCCAATGCTTCTTATTATGTGGGACGTGGTGAGTATGAACTTTTCGTTCGTAACTCTGATAAAGAGATTGTGAAACGTAAGGTGCAGTTGGGCGACAGTAACTTTGAGTTTGTAGAAGTAGCCAGTGGCTTACAACCGGGCGACCAGGTAGTAGTGAGCGATATGAGCAACTATAAAAATAAGAATAAGCTGAAACTGAATTAGCTGCAAGCTACGAGTGACGCGTTCTGATAATATCCACTAAATCTGTATGAGATGATAACCTTATATCTGAAACAAGCCTGGGCTTTACTGAAGCAAAATCCGCTTTTCAGTAGCCTCTATATTTTAGGAACGGGATTAGCTATTGCTATGACTATGATTATGGCTGTGGTTTATTATGTTAAACTTGCACCCGTTTATCCGGAAGTGAATCGTGCTAATACACTTTATCTTACGAGTGCACGTTTTCAGACGGGTGGAGAAGGTCATAAGAATAGTTATCAGTGGGCCGTATCCTATAAAGCATTGCAAGACTGGTTTTATCCGCAAAAGAATGCTGTTGCGGTGTCTGCCGCTCTTTTGAATGATATGACTGAGAATAGTTATATTCAGCCTGCCGATCTTAGTGGAGACTTTCGGGTAGGATTGAAGCAAACTGATCCTAACTTCTTTCGTATTTATTCTTTTTATTTTCTGGAAGGGCAGGCTTTTACGGAATCTGACCTTGAAAGTGGTATTCATACGGCAGTCATTACAGAGGATCTGGCACGTCGTTTATTCGGTACGGTCGAGAATGTGACAGGGCGTTCGTTTACCATGAATTATGTTAGTTATCGTGTTTGTGGCGTAGTGCGTAGCGGTAGCTATCTGACACCTAATTCTTATGCACAAGTTTATGTTCCCTATAGTGTATCGCCAGACTATCGTAAATCACAATATGGCATTGATTATCTGGGAGCTTTCAATGTCACATTTTTAGTAAAAAATAGTGAACAGGCAGAAGCATTGTGGAATGATATTCAGGAGATTGTTCGTAAAGAGAACCTGATGCATCCCAATGATTGGACGGTGAACTTTTGGCAACAGCCTATTTCTCATACGCTTAGTGTTTTTCAGTCCTATGCAGCCGAAGAGTTGGATGTATGGGCTACTGTGCGTTATTTTCTATTAATACTCCTTATCTTATTGCTGGTGCCTGCTCTTAATCTGAGTGGTATGATAGCAAGCCGTATGGAAAATCGGTTGTCGGAGATGGGAGTGCGGAAATCATTTGGAGCCGGACGGAATAAGTTGCTTTCACAAGTGATGTGGGAGAATCTCTTATTGACGTTATTGGGGGGCATACTTGGACTATTACTGGCATGGCTGGCGCTTTACGTCTGCCGTGAATGGGTGTTTACTGTATTTGATCGTTGGCCTGACTCTGTACCGGAAGGGGTAGATGTTCGGGTTTCCGGAGAAATGTTGTTTGCTCCGACGGTGTTTGCTGCTGCATTACTATTGTGTGTTATACTGAATTTATTGTCAGCTCTGATACCTGCCTGGAATTCATTGAGAAAACCAATCGTAAATTCATTGAACGAGAAAAGATAAAGACTATGCTGAAACTAATATTTAAGAATCTTTGGGCTCGCCGGCGTCGCAATGGTTGGTTGCTGGCGGAGTTGATTTTAGTTAGTATCGTTACCTGGATTATTCTTGACCCTGTTATCGTGGTGACTCATGACCGTAGTATTCCTATGGGGTATGATGCAGACCGGCTTTGTCTGATTTCTCTGAGTAAGTTGCAACCGCAAGCTCCGGGCTATAATGAAGAGGCGGAAGATTCTACCGTAATAATGAATACTTATTTCAATTTGGTGAATCTTGTCAGAAACTATTCTGAAGTGGAATCAGCTACACCTGTGATTGGTTTTTGCTATCCTAATTCGAGGGGCAATAGTAATACTCAGCTTGGTGTTGAGGGGGATTCTGTTGAAATATCTATTATGTCCATGTACTTTTTGCCTCATACACAGTTTTTCGAGACTTACGGCTTTCGCCCAGGTATAGGCATGACACCGGAACAGTTGTCCGAATACAATTATACGAAGAATGACATTGTGTTTACAGAGAATACGGCCGAGCATTTTTTCAAGACAAAGGATGTAAGTGGCAGGCGTTGCTGGTCTAGGCGCGGTACTGATACGACTTATGTATCTATTATTGGTGTAGTGGGAACTTTTAGAGCATACAGTGAATGGCGTCCTGTTTCCCTACAATTTTGTCCCATGATATCCATTGATATGGAAGATATTGACGATAATGCCCGGATACTGCTTCGGATAAAGGAGGGCGTCAGTATGGAGCGTTTTCTGCATGATTTCAAGCCGTGGATGGTGAAAGAACTACGGGGAGGTAATCTTTTTGCACGGAGTGTTCTTTCATATGAAGATTTGATAGTTGAAGCTGAAGCGGATGGTGCTACATTCATATATCGTCGTAATCTGGCAATGGCAGCATTCTTCCTGATAAACTTATGTTTGGGGGTTATTGGTACCTTCTGGTTACAAACTCGTACGCGCCGCGAAGAGGTTGGAGTGATGCGTTCCTTTGGTGGTACGCCGGGATACATTCTGCGTATGTTGATGGGAGAAGGGGCTGTCCTGACTTTTGTGGCTGTGCTTGTCGGGTGTCTGCTATACCTGCAATATGCTTTGAAAGAAGGATTGGCAAATGGAGAAAATTGGCGGGCGAGTACTGAGGAGTATTGGGTGACGGATTTTACACAGCATTTCCTGGTTGTATCATTTATTGTATTCTTTATTATGTTGGTAGTAGTAGTGGTAGGTATTTATATTCCGGCACGGAGGATAAGCCGTATTCCGCCAACAGAAGCATTACGCGATGAATAAATAGTATGATTACCTGCATTCTCTTATGTAATAATCATTAAAAATGATGATACTATGATTAAACTTTATCTTAAACAAGCGTGGACCATGATAAAGCAGCATCGGCTCTTTACCGGGATCTACGTGGTGGGTACAGGACTTTCAATAGCCCTTGTCATGACACTGTTCATTATCTTTTATGTGAAGTTTGCACCCATATATCCCGAATATAATCGCAACCGGATGCTGACAGTGACGAAAATGAAGTCTTATCCTAAAGATAATGATAAGAGTTGGAACTGCTCTGCTGTTAGTTATGATGTAGTGAAGATGTTGCAAGATTTGCCACATCTGGAAGCCATTGGTGCAACTGCAAGTAACTATCGTGAAAATTACGTAGAGGTTCCAGATAATAATGAACCGATTAGCATAACCCCGCTTTATACTGATGCCGGCTTCTGGAAGGTTTTTACTTTTCGATTTCTGCATGGAAAACCTTTCACGCAAGCAGATATTGATGCGAAACGCAGGGAAGTGGTTCTTCCGGTGAGCGTGGCGAGGAAAATATTTGCTACAGATGACGTAGTGGGAAGACGCTTTAATATGGATGCACAGGAATATCGGATTTGCGGAGTGGTAGAAGATGTTTCTGCCGCTACACCTTCTTCTGTGGGGGATATGTGGTTACCGATAACACTTAATTCTTGGGTTACTTCAGATGCTACCGGAAAATTGGTAGGTAATGTTGGTATATATATGACCACTCCTGATGCTGAGGATAAAGAAGCCTTAAAGGAAGAAGTGCGTGAAGTTTTCAGAAAATTAAATCTTGCCTCCGATAAGTATATGAATGATTTGATGGGGCAGCCCGATGATTATTGGGCCAGTACATTCCGGTTCGACTCTTGTGCAGCTCCTGATTTGGCATCTGAGTTGAGAATGTATCTTTATATGCTGCTTGCTTTGCTTTTCATTCCTGCGATGAATCTGAGTGGCATGATGTCTTCGCGTATGGACGAACGCCTTTCCGAGTTGGGAGTACGTAAAACTTATGGTGCTACTAATATGAGGCTAATAGGACAGGTCTTATGGGAAAATCTCTTGCTAACCTGCATTGGTGGGTTACTGGGATTACTGATTTCTTATCTGATTGTGCTGACAGCAAGTGACTGGATACTTACTCTCTTTGACAGTTATACAGATGTGGAAAAAACTCCTTTCCTCTCATTCGAGATGCTTTTTAATCCGACGGTATTCTGTGCATCATTCGGACTTTGTGTGCTACTGAACCTTATATCTGCACTTATTCCTGCAATATGGGCATTGCGCCGAAACATTATTCAGTCGTTGAACTCTAAACGTTAAGATGCTATGATGAAGATAATAAGACACCAATTATGGAATCAGCGCCGGCAGAATGGTTGGATATTTGTGGAACTGGTGATCGTGAGCTTTTTTCTCTGGACGGTAATCGATCCCATTTATGTATTGACATCCAATCTTGCCATTGATCCCGGTTATAATGAGGAACGGGCGTATGCCCTTTATATGGAATACTATGATGAATTGCATGGTAAGTATGACAAAACCCAGGACAGCACTGCAATTAAGCAGGAAAACTTGTATCGTATTACCCGCCTGGTGAAGAACTGTCCGGAAGTGGAAAGCTTTGCTTTGGTGAATGTTGCCAGTTTTCCAAACAGCTCTTCTTGGAATGGCGGAGAATATTTCAATGATACATTGAAGGTACATTCGCAATATTACCAGTTTGTACAGACGGAGGGAGGCGATGTATTCCGTACGTATGGTATGAAGGATGCCAAGAGCGGGCAGATAATGTCTTTACCCGAAGACTGTGCCGCCCGTGAAGGGGTGTTTATTACAGAACGTATGGCAGAAGAACTTTTTGGTACCACAGATGCGGTAGGTAAAAGGGTGAGGTATAATGACAGCACTTTCCATGAGGTTATGGGAGTATTGCAAGATTATAAACACCGGATTAATGAACAACCGGGTAATCTATTGGTACAGGTGAATGGTAAAGTAGAGAACCATAGTTGGATTCAGTGGGTGTATATGTTGACTTTCAAATTGAAACCCAATGTAGACGTCTCAACTTTTGAAAAACGCTTCAAGGCAGAAGTGGTTCCTCAGTTGAATGTAGGCAATTTCTATTTTACCAAATTGGGGCGTTTTGCCGATATCCGCCGTAAATATGAAAATGAGAGTGGGGTGACGAATACTTTACGCCTGCAATATTCATTGGCGGGATTTGCTTTACTCTGTGTGTTTCTCGGTATGGTAGGCACATTCTGGATACGCTGTAATGCACGGAGGCAAGATATTGGATTAATGCGAAGTATGGGAGCTACCAAGAAGGTTATCCGCAATCAGTTTCTGATGGAGGCATGGTTATTGGTAACCATAGCATTTGTAGTTTCTTTGCCTTTGACTATGCATCGTATCTATGTATCCGGTTTTGCCAATCCATCCGAGAATGGTAATCCTGTTTATTGGCAAAACCAGCCATTGACGCATTTTCTGATAGTCAGCATACTTGCGTATATTGTATTGCTCATTATTGCATTGCTGGGTACGTATGCACCTGTTACCCGGACGGCAAAGATATTGCCGGCTGAAGCTTTAAGAGATGAGTAAAATAACGATGCGGACAGTTAAAAACGGACAGAGTGTTCATTTTCGGACACCTATTCGGAAATGTAAATGGTTGATAATGAACATATGTTTGCTTTGGCATACCATTTGACTGAAAGCTGTGAAGAACATATAAATTGAGAACAGAATAAATTAATAACAATTAAATACTTACCATTATGATTAAATTGACTGAGATAAACAAGATTTATCGTACGAATGAGATTGAAACCGTGGCATTGGAAAATGTGAACCTTGAAGTTGGAAAGGGAGAATTCCTCAGTATCATGGGACCTTCCGGTTGTGGAAAATCTACATTGCTGAATATTATAGGGCTTTTGGATGCTCCTACGAGCGGTATAATTGAGATTGACGGTACTCGTACGGATGGTATGAAGGATAAGCAACTGGCTGCTTTCCGTAATAAGAAGCTGGGTTTTGTGTTTCAGTCTTTCCACTTGATTAACTCATTGAATGTGCTCGATAATGTAGAACTTCCTTTATTATATAGAAAGGTATCTGCAAAGGAACGCCGCCATTTGGCAGAAGAGGTGTTGGCAAAGGTTGGTTTGAGCCATCGTATGCGTCACATGCCTACACAGCTTTCCGGTGGTCAGTGTCAACGTGTAGCTATTGCCCGTGCTATTATTGGTAACCCTGAGATAATCCTTGCCGATGAGCCGACCGGTAATCTGGACTCTAAGATGGGTGCTGAGGTAATGGAACTGTTACATCAGTTGAATAAGGAAGATGGACGTACCATCGTAATGGTAACTCACAACGAGGAGCAGGCAAAGCAGACAAGCCGTACCGTGCGCTTCTTCGACGGACGCCAGGTAGAATAAGAATTATAATTTGTAACTCGTAACTATTATGATGCAAACTATTCGTCAAGCCTTTACGATCCTGAGGCAAAATCCGTTACTGAGCACTATATCCATACTGGGTACGGCTTTTGCCATCACCATGATTATGGCTATCGTGATTACCTGGCAGACGAAGTATGCTGACTTGGAGCCGGAAGTGAACCGCAGTCGCTGTCTGTATTTCTCTGCTATGCACATGCAGGGAAAAGAGAATAAGGATAGGAATAATTATAGTACTCCTTCGGCTGCGTTTATGAAAGAGTGTATACAGCCAATCCCGGAAGTGGAAGCTTGTACTGCATTTACAGCGGCAGATGTTGCACTGGTATCTTTAGCCGATGGTAACAACCGATTGAAAGTTGATGCAGTGAATACTGATCCTGAATTCTGGAAAGTTTTCAGTATGCAGTTTCTTGCTGGAAGAGCTCTTACTGAGGCCGATCGGGGAGGAGATATGCGCTCTATTGTTATTTGTGCTTCTGTGGCCCGAAAACTCTTTGGAACTACAGAGGCTACTGGGCAACAAATATTGCTGAATAGAGAACTGTCGCGTATCATCGGAGTTGTGAAGGATGTTTCTGTTACTGCCAAAGATGCTTATGCTCAAGTATGGGGGCTGTACCATACCGATGAATTGAAAGTAACCGGTTGGTGGAGCTATCTGGGTGGAAAAACAATTGCAGTATTGGCACGTACTCCTGATGATTTTCCTGCTATCAAGCAAGGAGTTGAGAAAAGAGTGAAAGATGTCAATGCCGGTCTGGAAGAAATGCAGATGGACATCATGGAGCAACCTGACAATATTGTGGCGCACGTGAACCATGTTTGGGCTAATGTAGGACCAGATTTGCCGATGCTTTATCTGCAATATGGAATTGCTCTTTTCATCATTCTGCTGGTACCTTCGCTCAATTTGTGTGGACTGAGCAATAGCCGTATGCAACAACGCGTCAGTGAACTGGGTGTACGCAAAGCTTTCGGAGCAACAGGTAGTACGCTTATCCGTCAGATATTAAATGAGAATCTGGTACTTACATTGATAGGAGGCATAGTAGGATTGGTATTCAGTTATCTTGCTGTTTACGTTATGCGTACATGGCTGTTCACTAATAGCCAGAATATCGGTACAGCAGGTGATTTCAGTTTAAGTATGGACGCTTTGTTCAGTCCGATGGTGTTTGTGTTGGCTTTTGTTTTCTGTCTGGTAATTAATCTGTTGAGTGCAGGATTACCCGCTTGGCTTGCCACACGCCGTACAATTGTAGACTCATTGAACGATAAATAAAAAGGAGACCTTATGAAATTTATATTACATAATTTACGCATGATTTGGTCGCGTTTTCGCAGTAACGGATGGGTACTGGCTGAACTGTTCCTGGTGTTTGTCGTGATGTGGTTCCTTTGTGACTCATTGGGTTGCCTCAAGTACACCTTTTACCGTCCTCTTGGTTATAGCATTGACCACGTATATAGACTTACAACAATTATAGGTGGTGCTACAAGCGATACAACTTTGACAAATGCCGATAGATATCTGCGTGCATTGAAGAAACTGGAGCAGGAACCCAGTGTTGAAGCAGCTACCCTGTGTTACTGGAGTTTGCCGATGCACGGAAGCAACAGTTATAGTTCGCTGGCTGCACAAGATACTATAGGTGTAAATGCACGTATCATTAACGCCACTGGTGGGTACATTAACGTTTTCCGTATGAGTGATGATCCGCAACGTCCCTTTGCGAAGACTCCTTCGGGGTGGGATAATGTGATGCTGAGCCAGGCTGCTTTCGACCGTTTTCAAAAGAGGATGCCGACATTTTCGCTGGATACACCATTGAGTAAATACGGTGATTCCACGTCAGTCGTTACACAAGGTGGAAAGATTGAAGCTTTCAGAACTTATCGTTATGGAAGCGGTGCTCCCTGCTTTTTCTATCGTATGGATGAAAATCTGATCAAGACACATTTTACTGATGAGTGGGCACAGATCGTTTTCCGCGTGAAGCCTGCTGCCGATGGTCCGGATTATCGTACAAATTTCATTCGTGAGATTGCACCCAGACTGGATGTGGACGATTTATTTGTGGCTGATGCTGTACCTTATACCGAGCAGCAATTGCAATTTGAAGTTATGAACGGTGACACGGATAAAGTGAACAGCCAAGCTATTGTTGTGCTCTTCTTACTTGTGAATGTATTTTTGGGTCTGATAGGTACTTTCTGGTTCCGCACGCGCCGCCGTCGCAGTGAGATTGCTTTACGACTGGCAATGGGGAGTACAAAGAATCAAGTGTTCAGATTACTGGCGGGCGAAGGATTACTGTTGCTGGCATTAGTAACACTCCCTGCTATGATTATCTGTTATAATATTGGTGTTGCTGAATTTACCATAGGACGAACGGAACTTATTTCTACCTGGCCGGTAGAGTGGGGTTTTGTACGCTTTCTGCTTGGTTCCTTGGGAGCTTGGTTTCTGATAGCACTTATGGTAATGGTTGGTATTTGGTTCCCAGCGCGGCAGGCGATGAAGATACAGCCGGCTGAAGCTTTACATGAAGAATAGAAAAGAGAAATAGTAGAAACAATTTTAAATAGCAAAACTTATGAAGACTTTATTTATAACTTTGAGTTTATTATTTGCCGCAGTAGCCGGCACCGTATATGCAGCTAATGAAAAGGACCCGCAGGTAAGCGAAGTTCGTAAGGTGGAAGCTTTTTCTTCTATAAAGGTAACGTCTGTAGCGACGGTGTATTTCACGCAGAGTAATTCTTATTCTCTGAAAATAGAAGGTAGAGAAGAGTATGTAACCACTACTACTACAGAAGTGAAAGGAGATTGCTTGGTTATTGGTTTCAAGAATAAGAAAGATGGTGATAATAATCGCAACAAAGGTGTGACTATTCATCTGAGCGCACCCGATCTGAAAGATGTAGAGTTTACTGGTGTAGGTTCTTTCAACTGTGAAGGTGCACTGAAACTGAATGATGTCAAATTCGAGATCGAAGGCGTAGGTAAAGTGAATGTGAAAGACCTGACCTGTAAATCTCTCGTTGTAAAGATGGAAGGTGTGGGTAAAGCTGATATTCATGTGGATTGTGACCGTTTGCGTGCCAGCATGGAAGGTGTAGGTAGCGTTACTCTGAGCGGGCAGGCACGTCAGGCAGATATTTCTAAGGGGGGTATTGGTGGAGTGAATACACGTAATCTGAAGATTGGAGAATAATGATAAAGCAATATTTTACTCAGGCTTGGGCACAGCTTCGGCAACAGCCGCTGATAAGTGCTGTCAGCATAGCCGGTACCGCACTTGCCATTTTCCTCATTATGCTGGTGGTGATGATGCAGCAGGTAAAGGTGGCGCCTTTTGCTCCGGAGAGCAACCGCGATCGCTTTCTGCATGCCCACTTCATGAGTATAACAAATAAGAATTGGGGTGGTGGAAGCAGTAATGGGCCGATGGGTATCAAGACAGCACGTGAATGTTTTCAGTCGTTAAAGACACCTGAAGCAGTGACTATCTACACGTGTATGGTTGTTTCTACACCTGTTAATTTATCTGGACAACCAGCTGTGGGTATCGACTTGTTGCAGACGGATGATGTCTTCTGGCATGTATTTGACTTTTCTTTTACTGCAGGAAAGCCTTATGACAAAGCAACTTTCGATGCCGGATTACCCGTAGCGGTAATTACGGAGAGTGTGGCACGCCGACTGTTTCAAACAACAGATGCCGTGGGGCGTGAATTTCTGTTGAACCATGCACCCTATAAAGTGGAAGGTGTGGTAAAGGATGTTTCTACACTGGCTAGCGTTGCCTATGGACAGGTATGGGTGCCCTATACTTCAACGGAAATAACGAAGGACACTTGGAGTGATGATCATATGGGTATGATGAGTTGTACTATTCTGGCCCGGAGTCGTGATGACTTTGATGCCATTCGTGCAGAAGCAGAACGTCGCAGACAAGAGTACAATAGTATTATTGGTGAGGATGGCTATGAGTTGATATACCGCAATCGCCCTTATGACCAGGAGAAAAGCTCCATCGCTTTCAGTGCCAATCAGGAGCCTGACTTGGATCAGCATCGCCGTCAGCGTATGATTATTTTCATAATCCTGCTAATCGTGCCTGCTATAAACCTGAGTAGTATGACGCAGAGCCGGCTCCGCCAACGTGTGGCAGAGATAGGTGTACGCCGTGCATTTGGTTCGACGAAGTTGGAATTGATGGGACAGATTATTGCAGAGAATCTGGTTGTGACACTGTTGGCCGGTGCATTGGGATTGTTGTTGAGCGTCGCGTTTGCTTACTTGGGCAACACACTGCTGTTTGCACAGGAATTTAGTCAGACGTTGAGTCCTCCCGCTGTGGATGCCGGCATATTACTGCATGCATCGACTTTTGGTTGGGCATTGCTATTCTGCTTTGTGCTGAACTTATTGAGTAGCGGTTTTCCGGCATGGCGTGCTTCGAGAGTGGGAATTGTAAATGCATTGGGCGGTCGCCTGCACTAATCACTAAACATTAAAGAAAATGACCAAGAAACTTCTTGTACAGATAAAGAATGAATGGCTCAGTAACCTCTGGCTGGCGTTAGAGTTGCTTGTGGTGAGCGTAGTGATGTGGTATGTGGTGGATTACTTATATACTCGTGCTGCTACCTATCTGGAACCACGCGGATTCAACATAGAGCACTGTTACCTGATAGAGTTGGGCGAACTGACGCCAAAGAGTCCGGATTACATTGCTGACCGGAAATCAGAGGAAACTCATGACGACATCGCTGAATTGCTGGAACGTCTGCGTCGCCGCCCGGAAGTGGAAGCTGTCAGCCTTTCACAGAACTCCTATCCCTATAATGGAAGTAACAGTAGTGGAGAGGTGAAAATCGACACGTTGAACTCTCCCGGTTGGACTATCCGTCGCATGGTGACCCCCGACTTTGTCCGTGTCTTCCGTTATCAGGGTGCACAAGGTGAGACGCCCGAACAAATGGCTGAAATGCTGGAGCGTGGTGAGATTCTTACTTCTAACAACCTTTATAGTAAATATAATCGTAAAATGACTGAATTCATAGGCCAACGCTTTCAGCTTTTTGGTGATACAACGAGGACCTATCGTCTGGGAGCTGCATTGCAAAACGTGCGTTATCATGACTATGATCAGGCTCGTAATTCGTACTGTTTTTTATGTAAGCAGTCGTTCTACTATGTAGGTCTGGAACTTTGTGTTCGTGTTCGTGAGGGGCAGGACCATGACTTCATTCAACGTTTGAAAGCAGACAGTGAATCTCAGTTTCGGATAGGTAATATCTTTATTTCAGAAATTCGCTCTTTCCATGATATACGTCGTAACTTCCAGCAGGCATGGACCAATGATATCCGCAACTATGTAATGGGTATGGGATTCTTACTTTTGAATATCTTCCTCGGATTGCTTGGTACATTCTGGTTCCGTACTCAGCAACGTCGTTCAGAAATTGCATTGCACAAAGCACATGGAGCGACAGATCGTGCCATCTTCAATCGCTTGCTGAGTGAAGGGTTGTTATTGCTGGCTGTTGTCACGCCGATAGCGTTGGTTATTGACTGGAATCTGGCACACATGGAACTGAATTCATGGAGAAATAATACTACGCTGGAGTGGGACCGATTATTACTTTGTGCAGCTATCAGCTTTGTCTTGATAGCAATGATGATTGCCATCGGTATTGGTATTCCGGCACGTAAGGCAATGAAAGTACAACCGGCTGAGGCTTTACATGACGATTAAACAACTTTAAAATATGATACGACTCTACTTCCTTCAAGCTCTCTACCACTTACGCGAGAACCCTATTATTACTTGGGTATCTGTGTTAGGTACGGCAATGGCCATCTGTATGATTATGGTGCTTGTCATCACTTTCCAGGTGCGCCTCGTAGATTGTGAGCCTGAAGTGAATCGCTCACGTATGCTCTACGTGCCTTATATGTCCGTCAAGCAGAAAGGGAAACCGGACAATGAATCGGCTAATTCTTCTATGTCTGTGCGTACTGGACGTGAGTGTTTCCGTGCGTTAACAACGCCTGAAGCTGTCACTCTGGTCAGCGGTGTTGATAAAGTGCGTGCCTCTGTACCTGCCGGACCGAAAGCTACTGCAGATATGGTACAAACCGACGAAGCTTTCTGGACCGTTTTTAGTTTCCATTTTCTCAGTGGTGCAGGATTTACCCGTGCTGATTGTGATGCCGGATTACCGCGTGCCGTGCTGAGTGCTACGATTGCCCGCCAACTCTTTGGTACTACCGATGTTGTCGGGCATACGGTGCAATTAAACTATGTAGATTACACAGTTGCAGGTGTTGTAGCAGACGTATCTATGCTTGCTACGGCTGCTTATGCACAAATATGGGTACCTTACACTGCAGCCGATGCGGAATCTCTCTCTTGGCGGGATGACACGATGGGGCCTATGCATGCGGTTATCCTTGCCCACTCATCGGCGGACTTTGATGCGATCCGAAAGGAAACAGAGTTCTTACGCCAAAAGTATAATGACGGATTACGGGATGTAGAGATTTTCTATCGCGGGCAACCCGATACACAACTGGCTTATCTCTATCGCCGTTGGTACGCCGAACCTGATGTTTCCGGAGTTATGTTACGTTATGGTATCGTTATCGCCATCTTATTATTGGTTCCGGCAGTGAACTTATCCGGTATGACTCTTTCACGTATGCGTCGCCGTATGGCGGAAATAGGTGTACGGAAGGCTTTTGGTGCTACTGGCAGTGAATTGATGCGACAAGTTTTTTTTGAGAATTTTGTATTGACGTTGATGGCCGGTGTTGTCGGATTAGCATTGAGTTATGCAGCTACATTCCTATTGAACGATTTTCTCTTTAGCAATTCGATGAATGCCTACCTTAGTGGAGAGACAGCGTTGACTCCCGGTATGTTATTATCACCGTGTGCTTTTATAGCAGCTTTCGCATTCTGCCTTTTGATGAATGTACTTTCTGCAGGTATTCCTGCATGGCGTGCGTCACAGATGAATATTACTGATGCAATAAACCAAAGATAGCTATGAAGAATCTACTTACACAAATTAAAAATGAATGGCGAAGTAATCTCTTTCTGCTCATGGAGTTACTGCTGGTTTTTGCTGTACTTTGGTACATTGTAGACTGGGTTACTGTCACTGCACGTGTTTATCGTGCCCCGATGGGCTTTGATACGGAACATTGCTATAATCTGTCTTTCAGTACCTTGACATCCAAGTCGGCGCTTTATAATCCGGAACTCACAGTTGAGGATAATATAGATGCTTTGCTTGAGATAACCGAACGTTTACGGCATCGTCCGGGTGTGGAGGCTGTCTCCATTTCACAGAACTGCTACCCTTATAATGAGGGAAGTAACAGCGCTCAGTTTTATTTGCAGGATAGTATTCATGTGGGTGCTTATCTGGTTTGGTCTGATCCTGATTTCTATCGTGTTTTCCGTTATCAGGCAGTTGATGGAGGCTCTTCCGAACAACTGGCTGCTGCTATTTCCGACCAAACCATGATTATCACGTCCAATGTCACTGAGGATTATCCGGTACTTGATTTACCCGATGCACGTCCGCTATTGAATCGTGAAGTGGCTCTGACTTATCCCGATCGTGGGTATCATCGTCGTATTGCTGCCATAGCCGTTCCTGTACGCCGTTCTCATTTTGAAACATCGCACGAATGGGGTGGGGCGTTTATCGGGCATAATCTGAACAGAGATGAGTTGATTAATGAACTGGGAAACGTGCGTTATGTCCAGGTGAGTCTTCGTGTCTCTCTTGATGCAGACAACGATTTTGTAGATGCACTTATGGCAGATGCCGACCGCTTATATCGGGTAGGAAATGTCTTTCTGCTGGAGGCATCTTCTTTCAACGATATTCGCCACATCAGCGAACTTGAAGATGTAAACGAAGTGAAAACACAGCTTTGTATCCTTTTCTTCCTGATGCTGAATATTTTCTTGGGAGTGATTGGTACATTCTGGTTCCGTACGCAGCATCGTCGCCGTGAAGTGGCGTTGCGTATGGCAATGGGATCCAGTCGTCGCGGTATCTTTCTGCGTCTGATGGGAGAAGGCATATTACTCTTGACGGTAGCTGCCATCCCTGCTTTGATTATTGCTTTTAATGTGGGGCTTGCCGAGTTGGTGGATATCAGTAAAATGCAATTTACGGTCGATCGGTTCCTGATTGCCGCAGTACTTACGTGGTTGCTTATGGCGTTGATGATTGTTGTCGGCATTTGGTATCCGGCCTATAAAGCCATGCAGTTACAACCCGCTGAGGCACTTCATGATGAATAGTGTTGTTCTTATAAAAAGAGATACTTATGATAATCAGACAAGCATTTACACTTTTACGGCAGAATCCATTCTTTAGTGTCGTTTCCATTGTCGGTACGGCGGTGAGTATTGCTTTTGCCATGGTGGTTTATATGGTCTATGACATTCAGACTGCCAATATTCGTCCCGAATCGCATCGTGATCGGATGGTTTATTCTTCTTATGGCTATAGTTATCGTAAGGCAGATCATAGTAATGCGAACACGGGGATGTCTTATCAGGCTGCCAGCCGTATTTTTGAAAATTTGCCTGGTGCGGAACTTGTTACTTATACCAGTTATATCACCATGGAGTATTGTGGTGTTTCACCGGAGCAAGGTAGCCGCCGCCAGAAACGTCGTGTTGACCTGAACTTCTGGCGCCTTTATGATATTCGTTTCGTGGCTGGTCGTTCGTTCGATCAACAAGAGTTTGATGCTTGTGCAGATGTTGTAGTCATTGCCGAGCGGTTGGCACGCGAAGCTTTCGGTTCGGCTGAAGAAGCTATTGGCAAAAGTTATTTTGTTGATTTTCGTCCCAAACGTGTAGTAGGGGTTACGGAAGATGTAAGTTCTCTTTTCACCTTTGCTTATGGCGAAGTGTGGGTGCCTTACTATACTAAAGACCCTGCTTGGGGGAGTGAAGGGTTACGTGGTGGTTTTGAAGTGATGGTGTTGTGTAAACCAGATGTCAGTCCCAATGAAATGAAACAACAGATAGAGAGTTCGCTAGATAGTCTGAATGCTTCACTTACCGAATATGAATTGGTACTTCCTGATTTGAGCACCTATGCTGAGCGCCAGTTTTTCCGTGATGATTTCCTTAACCCTATGGCTACCTGTATCATTTTGGGGCTTATCCTACTCATTGTGCCGGCAATCAATGTTAGTGGACTTATCTCCTCTCAGATGTCTCGTCGTCTGTCGGAACTTGCGGTGCGTAAAGCTTATGGTGCAAGTCGTCTGACCTTGATGACACAGCTGTTAATTGAGAACTTGCTGATGGCATTCATTGGTGCATTGCTGGGATTTCTGCTTTCATGCCTGTTGTTATGGTTGGGGAAAGATTGGATGCTCGCAGGTGGATATACCGATGCGAACTTCGAGGTAAGTATCTGGCTTTTCCTACGACCCACCGTATTTCTGACGGTATTGGGCGTATGCTTGCTTTTTAATTTACTGTCTGTATTTATTCCGGCATGGAATGCTACTCGCCGTCCGATAGCAGAAGTTATCAGTGGAGAATAATTGTTTAAAAACTAAAGAGAAACCATTATGATAAAGTCTATCCTGACTCAAATCTGGAACCAGCGCCGTTCGAACAGTTGGCTCTTTGCAGAACTTCTGATTGTTTTCGTATTGTTATGGTATTGTCTTGATATGCTCTATGCTTTTGCTTATGCAGAACGTCAGCCTAAAGGGTATGATTTGGAGCATGTATATAAGGTTAGCATTTCCACGAATCCCACTCAGTTGGTGCTTTGTTCTTCCGAAGATAGTTTGCAAAATTTCTGGTTTAAGCCTATGGAAGAAGTATTCCGCCGGATCAAACAAAATCCGGATGTGGAGAGTGCCAGTATCTGGCTTGGTTCTGATACTTATACTCGAAATACTGTATTTCAGGGATACACTACAGACAGTATAAGTGTGAAGGAGGCTAATATTCGTTATGTATCTCCTGAATACTTTAATGTAATGCGTATTCCAATACAAGAAGGTGTAGGAATGTTTTCTGCTGATATGAATGCCTTTGAAAGTACTTCCGGTTCTTCACTGTCATTTGCTTCAGCTGAGTGGAATCCTGCTGTTACTCCAATGCCTGCCGTCATTACATTAGAGTTGGCAGACAGCCTTTTCCATACTCATAGCGGAGTATTGGGGAAGGAATTTTTTGATTACTATACAGGCAGTAGTCTTCGTTACCGGGTGGTTGCCGTATGCAACCATCAGAAAACAGATGATTATGCCCGCTATGAATCTTTCATTCTAACCCCTCTTCCGGATTGGTTTTACAGAGTGCAAGCTGTTCCTTTTATTTCCATTCGTGTGCGTCCCGAAGCTGATACAGATGACTTTGCTACCCGCTTCTTTCGTGATATGACTCCTCAGTTGCAGGTTGCTCCGTTCTATCTATTTGAAATCCGTAGCTACGATGAACAGAAAGCAGAGCGTGATGCATCAGAAGGAATTACTCCGTATATTCGTAGTGCACGTCTCATCGCTGTATTTTTTAGCTTCAATGTTTTTATCGGGTTAATGGGTATTTTCTGGTTCCGTACCCGCCACCGTCGCAGTGAAATAGCTTTGCGTATGGCGATGGGAAGCAGCCGTTCACAGATACGTTCTCAATTGTTGGGAGAAGGATTGTTATTGTTAGTGGTGGCAGCCATTCCGGCTTTGATTATTTGTGGTAATCTGGTTATGGCGGAAGCTATAATGACAGAACAGGCTGATGCTACAGGATTACGTTTTGCTGTAGTCTCATTATTCACTTTCTTTCTTATGAGTTTGATGGTAGTTGCCGGCATCTGGTTTCCTGCTGTACAGGCGATGCGGGTGAAACCGGCGGATGCTTTGCATGACGAATAGTCATATTTTCTTCTATATCTGCACCTTTTCTTTTCCTGTCAGGTAAAAGAAAAGGTGCATTCTATTCTGTATTTCAATATAATCCGTATATTTGCGAGGAAAATTCTTAGCACATTTATTCTAAAACAGAAGAAAATCGAGATATGAAGAGACGCATTCTCCTCGTGATGCTGATAGGCCTGTTTCCTTGCATTGTATTTGCCGGACACCTTTATGCTGCAGAACGTACATATAACGTGCTTTTCATCCAGTCATATAATCACCGTACTCCTTGGAACGATCGACTGACTGAAGGGGTGCGTGATGGTCTGTCACGTGGAGGTATAAAAGCAAAAGTCACTACTGAATATCTGGATGCTGACTACTGGACCTTTGCATCTGAGTGCGTCATAATGAGGCGTATTTGTGAACGGGCACGTCAAAAAAATACAGATATCATTATAACAAGTAGTGATGAGGCCTTCTATACATTAATGCATTGTGGAGATTCTTTGCCTTATAAGTTACCGGTTGTAGTATCGGGTATTAAATATCCCAATGAAAAACTGATGTCGAAGTTACCCAATGTCTGTGGGTATACATCTAAGATTGATTTCATACACTTGCTTGAAAATGCACGTCGTGTATTCCCTAATCGTACAGAAGTAGTTTGTGTTTCAGATAGCAGTCTTTTAGGACTTAAGGGTATTGCAGAATTGGAACGTGCGTGGCCTGATTATCAGCAGCTTCATCCTGAATATAAGTTGAAAGTAATGAATGTGCAGGCACAGGCTCCCAATCCTGTTATTGCTTCTATCTGTTATGATTATAACGCATATAACCGTATTGTCATTGCTCCCAAATGGACCCCCTTTCTTTCTTTTATTGGCAAAAACTCTAAAGCTCCGGTTTTTGCCGGACAGAGTCTGGCTTTGACAAATGGAGTATTCTGTGTGCACGATATGGAGCCTTATGAAGGGGCCAGTGCAGCAGGTAAATGTGCTGCACAAGTTTTGCAAGGTGCCACACCTTCTGTGGTTGGAGTTACGGATCTTCCAGGCAAATTGCTTTACGACTTCAAGCAGTTGGAATATTTCAGAGTAAATGCGGATAAAGTGAGTGATAGTGGTGTTATCATGAATGCACCTTTGATGGAACGTTACCGCATCTGGTTCGTGTTGTTCTATTCTATTGTTGTAGGTGCATTAGTTTTCCTCGTAATCTGGCTCTATCGTTTGAATCGTCATGAATCACGCCGTCGTATGCATGCCCAAACACGTTTACTGATACAGAATCGTTTGGTGGAGCAACGTGATGAATTTGATAATATTTTCTGTTCTATTCGCGACGGGTTGATTACGTATGATACGGATTTCCGTATACATTTTGTTAATCGTGCTCTGATGTTGATGCTCGAACTGGATCCTGATACTCACACAGCGCGTTATTATGAAGGTCAGATGGCTGGTTCCATTTTCCATATCTATTCGAATGGGGAGGATATTCTGCAGTCCTTACTGAAACAGGTGAGAGCTGAGCGTCGTGTAATACCTATTCCGGAGAAGACCTTTATGCAGGAAGTTCATAAGGGAACTTATTTTCCGGTTTCTGGTGAGATTGTACCGATTTATTCTAAGAATAAGATGACGGGTATGGCTATTTGTTGCCGCAATATTTCGGAGGAAGAAATGCATAAGCGTTTCTTCAATCTGGCTGTGGATGCAAGTTCCGTATATCCTTGGCAATATGACATACGTACACATAGTTTTCATTTTTCAGGTGCTTTGCTTGATTACTTCGGACTTCCCGGTAAGCAGACTATCTTGCGGAAAGAATTGGAGCTCTTTATCCATGCGGATGATTTGGAAGAGGCTCACCAACATTTCACAGCCATTTTCAAAGGTGAAGAAATGGATACCCGTATGAGTTTCCGTATGCGTAGCGGAGAAGGTAAATATGAATGGTGGGAGTTCCGTAGTGCTTCTTATAACGGTCTGGACTCTGAGGCGCCTTATATGGTATTGGGTGTTTGTCAAAGTATACAGCGCTATAAGACTACCGAAGAAGAATTGATTGCAGCCCGTGACAAAGCTTTGCAGGCTGATACTCTGAAATCGGCTTTCCTTGCCAATATGAGTCATGAAATTCGTACTCCATTGAATTCTATTGTCGGTTTCTCCGATTTGCTGAAAGATATTGAGGCATTCAGTCCTGAAGAAGTAAAACAGTTTGTAGATACAATCAATACGAACTGTACTTTATTGTTGGCATTGATTAATGACATTCTTGATCTGTCTCGCATTGAGTCCGGTTCAATGGACTTCCGTTTTGCCGGATACAACCTTACGTTTGTAATGCAGCAGATCTATGATTCTCAGCGTCTGAGTATGCCTTCGGGTGTAGAGCTGGTCATGAAATTGCCCGAAGAAAGTAAATCCATAGTAACGGATTCTGTCCGCCTGAAACAGGTGATCAATAACTTCATTAACAATGCCAAGAAATTTACGACTCAAGGCTCTATAACCTTCGGTTTCCTTACAGAAGAACCAGGTTATACGGTCTTCTTTGTAGAAGATACCGGAAGCGGTATTTCGGAAGAAAACCAGCGACGTATATTCGAACGTTTTTATAAGGTAGATAGCTTTACACAGGGTGCTGGTCTGGGATTGAGCATCTGCCAGACTATTGTAGAGCGTTTCAGAGGAGAAATAAATGTATCTTCAGAATTAGGAGAAGGTACACGCTTTACAGTACGTGTACCCGATTATAATGAATAGTATTATTCAACTCTTTTGCATCCGTTAGCTTGCAGGAATTCATCCAGCAGTATTTCGTAATTCCCCTGTATTAAGATGTGGTGGTTTCCCAATGGATTTTTGAGAAAATACTCTGCAGGTGTATCCATTTTTATGCGTACTTGTGTGCGGCACATGTTAATGTAATTGGTGTTTTCGGTTAGTGTGCCCGTGCTCAGGTAATACTCGTCCAGACATTCTCCGCCACATTTCACTATTGTTACGTGCCCTGTAGGCAGGATTCCCTGAATACCGATACCTATTTCAGTTTCAAAGTGGTTGCGAATGATGTATTGTTCCGTTTGTGCAATACCCACAGTGCAGTGGGCAAGTACAATTTCGTTGGTACGCGCATTGATCATGGAAGGGTTTGCCATGAAAGAAGCTTTGCCGGTCAGTACTTTTACGGCAAGTTGGGTAAAGATAGATTGCAGGTCACCTTCGCATCCGGCAATGATGCCATCGTCATTCAATAGAGAAAGAGCAAGGCATCCGGTGGTTCCGGTTTGTTCTATCAGCTTAAAGCAACTTAGGGTGAGTGCGCTCAGTTTTTCTTCCTCCACAATCCGCTTTATGGCACGATACAGACGCATTGCCTTTATCAGATCTTCCGGACTTGCTTCTCGGCAGGCAAGTGCTTTACCTGCAAAGGCTGCACAGGCTTCGCCTACTTCATCATCCGTTATTTGATTGTAGTACTTATAAACACGATCCAGTGATATGTCAGTATATTCAATTCCCCAACGTCGTTTGGAGAGGAGGTAATCTACATTGCTGGAAACGAGCCAGGAAGAAGGAGCACCTATTACGCCGATACGCGATCCTGAGAGTGCTCGTTGAGCTTTGAAGTTGCTGTATAGTACAAAGATACGCTTGATGATTTCGGGTAGCTCTCCGTGCAGAATTTCACTTTTCATACCCCGGCCACGTAACCAGGACGAAATTTCGAGGGCAGCGGCAAGCGAGTTTTGCATACCATCCGCCAGTAAGATAGCAGGGCGGGGTAGAGACTCGAAGTGTTGGATAACCAACCGTTCTACACCGCCGGTAGCAATGAAAAGCAGGCTGAAATCGTCTTTTGTGAGTTTGTTGATGTTTTGATATTCTACAATATTTACAGTGAAATATTTCTCCAGTTCGTTTAAGATAAGTTCGTGGGAGCCGAGAATGGATGCTTGCTTATGAAGCAAAGATGCAAATGTTATCAGGTTTAATACCATGGCATTGTATACGATTTACGATTTGAGAATAATCAAAGGTACAATTTCTTTTGATACAATCACTATCTTTTAAGTCATAGCTAGTGTTTTTAAACTTTTTTGCCAATGCTTTCCCGTCATTTCAAATAAAGTGTTACTTTTGCACCTTTGATTGCATATATATGAAAGTGTATCGCCAATCGTTAACATTTATTTGTCAAATTGTAAATACTTAGACATGCCAGCAATATCTATTCGCGGAACGGAGATGCCCGCGTCTCCTATCAGAAAACTGGCTCCTCTGGCTGATGCAGCCAAGCAAAGGGGAGTGCACGTATTCCACCTGAACATCGGACAACCCGACCTGCCCACGCCGCAAGTCGCGATTGATGCTATACGCAATATCGACCGGAAAGTTCTGGAATATAGCCCCAGTGCCGGATATCGTAGTTACCGTGAAAAACTGGTGGGCTATTATGATAAGTTCAACATCAAGCTGACGGCAGATGATATCATCATTACTTCCGGTGGTTCAGAAGCTGTATTGTTTTCTTTCTTAGCGTGCCTTAATCCGGGTGACGAGATTATTGTTCCCGAACCGGCTTATGCCAATTATATGGCGTTTGCTATTTCTGCCGGTGCCAAGATTCGTACTATAGCCACTACGATAGAAGAAGGTTTCTCACTTCCTAAAGTAGAAAAGTTTGAAGAACTGATTAATGAGCGTACCAGAGCTATCCTGATCTGTAATCCTAATAATCCGACTGGTTATCTTTATACCCGTCGCGAAATGAATCAGATACGTGATCTCGTAAAGAAGTATGATTTGTTCCTCTTCTCCGATGAGGTGTATCGTGAATTCATTTATACAGGTTCTCCTTATATTTCTGCCTGCCATCTGGAAGGTATCGAAGATAATGTAGTATTAATAGACTCTGTATCCAAGCGTTACTCGGAGTGTGGTATCCGTATCGGAGCTTTGATTACGAAGAATGCGGAAATTCGTAGTGCTGTAATGAAGTTCTGTCAGGCACGTCTCAGTCCTCCGTTGATTGGTCAGATTGCTGCCGAAGCTTCTTTGGATGCCGATGAAGATTACTTGCGTGATACGTATGATGAATATGTAGAGCGCCGTAAATGCCTGATAGACGGACTAAACCGTATTCCCGGTGTGTATTCGCCTATTCCTATGGGAGCATTCTATACAGTAGCCAAACTTCCGGTAGATGATTCCGATAAGTTCTGTGCCTGGTGTCTTTCCGATTTTGAATATGAAGGACAAACCGTATTCATGGCACCTGCTTCCGGCTTTTATACTACCCCTGGTTCCGGTCGGAATGAAGTGCGTATAGCTTATGTGTTGAAGAAGGAAGACCTGACCCGTGCGCTTTTTGTCTTGTCAAAGGCATTGGAGGCATATCCGGGAAGAACGGAATAATGTGATAAGGTGGTAAAGTGATAAGGTGATAAAATAATGTTATCTTATCACTTTATCACCCTATCACCCTATTACTCTATCACTTTATCTTTTAATTAGCCCTATGAGCCTGCCATTGTTTTTGGCCCGACGTATTTACCGCGACAGAGATGCTGGAAAGCAAGTTTCACGTCCTGCCGTGCTCATTGCCCTGATAGGTGTTGCTATCGGTCTGGCAGTGATGATTATTACGGTGTCGGTGATTGTGGGGTTCAAGAGCGAAGTGCGTGGTAAAGTCATAGGTTTCGGTTCGGACATTCAGATTACGAATTCGGATGCTGCACGTTCCTATGAAACGCGTCCTGTGGTGGTGAATGATAGTGTTACCTCTATTCTTTCCGAATATCCTGAGATAAAGCATGTACAACGCTATTCCACTAAACCGGGTATGGTGAAGACTGCCGAAGATTTTCAGGGTATGGTTCTGAAAGGGGTAGGACCAGAGTTTGATTCTGCCTTCTTCCGTGAACATCTGGTGGAAGGAGAGTTACCACAGTTCAGTGATACAGCTTCTTCCAATCGGGTCGTCATTTCTAAGGCACTTGCTATAAAGTTAAGATTGAAACTCGGAGATAAGATAGATACCTATTATATACAGGATGATATCCGTGCCCGCCGGTTGCAGGTTGTGGGAATCTATCAGACTAATTTCTCGGAATACGATAACCTCTTTCTCCTTACAGATTTATATCTCGTAAATCGTCTTAATAACTGGGAGCCGGGGCAGGTGAGCGGTGCAGAACTACAGGTACGCGATTATGATCGTCTTGAGGAAACTACCTATCAGATTGCTGCTGATCTGAATGGAATAGAGGATAAGTACGGAGAAGACTATTGCGTGCGAAACGTGGAGCAACTGAATCCCCAGATATTTTCTTGGCTCAGTATTCTGGATGTGAATATTTGGGTAATATTGATATTGATGGCTGGCGTAGCAGGTTTTACCATGGTATCCGGTTTATTGATTATCATCATTGAGCGTACTTCCATGATTGGTGTGCTGAAGTCTCTTGGTGCTAACAATACCACCATACGCAAGGTATTCCTTTGGTTCTCAGTCTTTCTTATCGGAAAAGGTATGCTATGGGGCAATGCTATCGGATTGGCATTCTATTTCCTGCAAAAGTGGTTTGGAATCTTTAAGCTTGATCCTGAAACGTATTATATGGATACTGTTCCTGTATCTTTCAGTATCCTGTTGTTCTTATTACTGAATATTGGCACTTTACTGGCATCCGTCCTGATGCTTTTAGGACCTTCTTTCCTGATTACACGCATTCATCCTGCCAATTCTATGAGATACGAATAGAAATGCCACATTTCATCGTCCTAAATGCCACACCTGAACAAGTGAAATGCCACACTTCGTGGGTGATAAAGTGTGGCATTTGTTCTATTGAGATGTGGCATTTGGGACGATGAGGTGTGGCATTTAAAATGCTCACTTGCGGCATTGGAGAATAATTATCTTCTTAGGAAATCATTTCTCTTTCTGAACTGGCAATAAAGCTTCCAGCGAAGTGATTGCATCGGCTGTAAAATATCGAATACCGGAAGAGTAAAGAAGTAACGCCGTTTTTCTCCGAGATCTTTTGCTGTCTTATTGATAATCAAAGCTTGCATAGTATATCGTAAGGCAAACATCAGAAATGCAATACCTGCTACTAACCAGTGAAAGTTCAGTATTCCGATCACCAGAGTAGCTATCCATGCTGCATGAAACAGTAAACGCGTAGTTGCTTCAAAGCCGGATAAATTACGCTGTATTCCCCTATAAAAGTGCGCTGTAGCCATATAGCTGATTTTCTCTTCCCACCAGTCTTTGGCGCGGAAAACGGGTTGCACACGTACAACTGCATTTGCATCTGTTTCTACTCGTGTATTCTCTGAAGTAGCTGTTTTATTGATAAATAAATCATCATCCCCGCGTTGCAGATTCAGGTGTGCTGAAAAGCCTTTCTGGGCATAGAATAACTCCTTCCGGTAGGCCATATTGCGGCCGATTCCCATATAAGGCTTTCCGGCTAATGCATAGCCCAGATAGCGCATGGAAGTGAACAGATTGTCGAAAGATGCCCGTTTGTGCAGCCAGCCTTTTCCACGTTCATACCCACTATAACCCAATACGATTTGTGTACGCGAGGTAAAATTACGCGCCATGGTACGCAACCATTGGTCACTTTCGGGAAGGCAGTTTGCTTCGGTAAACACAAGCCAGTCGTATTTACTTGCTTTTATTCCAAGAGTGATGGCCAGCTTCTTGCGACTGATATAGCGTGAAGAGCTTGGAACGAAACTATGATACAGGTTCGGATACTTTTCTCCTTGCAGCGTCAGGTAATCTTCACTTTCATCCGTATTGCCATCGTTGATGACGATAACTTCAAATTGCGGATAATCCTGTTCCAATACTGCAGTCAGATTCCGGCGCAGATTTTCCACTTCTTCACGGGCATAGATAATGACCGATAAGGGTGGTAATTCCTGTGAAAAATGTATATCACTTCGCTTTACGGCACGGCTACGGATATGTATACGATTATAAAGACAAAAGTAATAAAGGAGTTGAATCAGGAAAAGGATACCGACAGCGGCAAGTAATGCTTGTTCTGTAGTATTGAATGTTAATGTTTCCATGTGGTCGTATGACGTTTTTTGTGTTGCAAATGTACACAAAAAATATGATTATACGCGCAAGTTTAGGAAATAACAAGCTACGAGTTACAAGCTACACAAGCTACGAGCTACATTACGGGTACCACTATAAACTTACTTCCCGGAAAGTACTTATCCAGATACCGGTGGATATATTGCATCGTATCCTCCTGTATCGTAGTATCTTCCACGGTAGGATAGAGATTGTACAATACCGTGTCCAGCTGAATTCCTCTGTTACGGATTGCTTCAAAGCTCAGCAATGTATGATTGATACTTCCCAGTTTCCCGGAAGTTACGAATACCAGCGGATACTGCTTTTCTACAATATAATCAATCGTCAGGTAATCCTCGGTCAGTGGCACCATTAGTCCGCCTGCACCTTCCACAAGTACCACATCATAGCGTCGGGCAAGTTCTTGCGTGGCATCTTCTATCTTCCCGAAATCAATGGGGCGGTTGTCTATGCGTGCTGCCAGATGGGGAGAACAAGGATAAGAGAAGATCTCAGGCATGGTTAATCCTTCACGGTCTTCTTCCGTCATACCAATTCCCATGAGACGGCGATGCAGGTCTATATCTTCAGAATGACCGCTGTTGCCTGTTTGGATGAATTTCTGCGTGATAACACGTTTACCGCTGCGAATCAATTCACAGGCATAATAAGCTGTACAATAAGATTTTCCGGCATCTGTGTCGATACCACTGATAAAATAGACATTGTTTTCCATTGCTTTATTTGTTTTTCTTTCGTGTGACAATATAAATAGGATGGTACGTCAGAGTGACGTTTCCATCTTCCCGACTGAACTGCTCGGTATATCCGTTGCAGAAGGTCTGTAACCGTCCTCGTGTCCATACTTTCTTTTCCGTTCCTGTTACTCCGGTTTCTTTCAGATGTTGCAATACCTGAAGTGGAGTATTAAAGGGGAGAGAAACTATTTCCTCTTCTGCGTATACAGTCTCAAAATGAGGAGCGAGCAGTTCTTTCAACGTTTCTACCGGCAGATACTCAAGCCCATGTCCGGTGAGTGTATGGATTTCGCGCATATTCTCAGCGCCAAAGGTACTAAAAGCCAGATAACCGTCTTCCGATAGGAAACGATGACAACGGGCGAAGAATGCCTCCGGATCATTGAACCATTGCAGGGTAGAACAGGAAGTAATTAAATCCGTTCCTTCGGGAAAGTCCAGAGCTTCGGCATCTCCGGGAATGAATTGCACCATATTTTGTGGAAGCAAATCAGCAAGACACTCTCTCATTTCCGGACATAGATCATTCAGCAGCAAACTTTCCGGTTGTAGTTTGTCCAGCAATAACCTGGAATAACTACCTGTACCACATCCAAATTCCACGATACGATGAAAGAGGGAAGTATGCTCTGTCAGTAGCCGTAACATTTTCTCGGCTACCTGCTGCTGTACCCGTGCTTCGCGTGAGTAGGTATCCCGTGCACGGGCAAATCGTTCTGCAATCAATCTTTTGTCCATATATCCTGCAAATAGTATCGGAGCAGTTCAACTTGATAATGAGCATCTTCCGTATAATGTACCCGTATCTTTTTCCGGTTATTCTCTTCTTCTTTACGCCAGGCATTCAGTTGATTGTCAGGTGGAATGATGCGGTCGTTACTTCCCACTACTGCTTGTTGCCAATGGAACGAGATGGTAGGTTGTGCGAGATACATGCGCTTTATTTCTGCCAGTTCTTCTTTCAGTTCTTCCAATGGTCGTCTGGGAGTAATATTCAGAAACTCTTTGAATGCCTCTCCGTTGAAGCACATCCTTCTTAGAAACTTATTCAGGGAAAGACCTGTCAACCCTTCCAGCGTTCCGTGATAAATAACGGATGGAATGCCACACGTATCATCAATAGGATAGGGAGTGCCGTTAATGGCTATACTATTTTTGATTATGAGAGATGTATCTGTTTCCTGTAATTTCTCCATAACCCGAGATGCCGCCCATACTCCCATTGACCAACCGATTACATTGATCTCCTGATATCCTTTCAGCAATGAAGCATCAAAATCCAGTGTCCGGTAATCGTAACAGAGCATATAATCACTGTCCGCAGGTTGATAATCTTTGAATGGTGTTTCATCGGCTCCCCATCCTGCAAAGAATAGTAAGAGTCGGCGACGCCCGCCTTTTATTATATAAACTTGTTTCATAATCCTGTATGTTTTTTAGAAGGTACGCGGATAAAAATCAAAATCCGTGTTCGTCCGTTTCATCCGCGTTGTCCGCGTATCTATATAATTATTTTTATCAATTCCCTGATTTCTTCTTCCCTTATCTTCGCCGTCAACGAAAAACGAATGCGTGATGTCCCCTCCGGAACCGTAGGAGGCCGTACCGGCAAGGCATAAAACCCATATCGCTGTAACTCTTCCGCCCTCAGAATCGTGTCTGAGCTTTTCCCTACAATCATCGGTACTATATAACTGCCACTCGGACAAGTATATCCTTTTTCTTTTAGAGCTTCGCGAAGGATATTGCTGATATTTTTTAAGTGTATTCTTCGCTCCCTGAATCCGGTCAATCGCCGCACCACAAACAAAGTCCATGCGATATTTACTGGAGGAAGAGCTGTTGTAAAAATAAGTGTCCGCATCCTGTTCACCAGATACTCCCGGATGGTGCGCCGACAAACGATATATGCTCCGGCTGATGCGGCTGCTTTGCCAAAGGTCCCTACCAGAAAATCAATCTCCCGAATACATCCGGCTTCTTCAGCGCAACCCAGTCCTTGTTCACCCCGCGCTCCGAAAGCGTGTGCTTCATCCACGTAGAGTAACACATTCTCATACATATGTTTCAGTCGTACCAGTTCTTTCAGATCGGCTATATCTCCGTCCATGCTGAAAATGCTTTCGGTGACAATAATCACCTGTCTGTATACCGCATGATTTTCAGCCAATAATCGTTCCAGTTGTTTCAGATCATTGTGTCGGTAACGGATACATTTTGCTGTCGAAAGTCGAATGCCGTCAATCAGGCTTGCGTGTACCAGTTTATCTGCCAGTATCAGAGTCTGTGCATCGCTCACGGCAGGCAGAATACCTGTATTAGCGTGATAACCACTGTTGAATACCAGTGCTGCTTCAGTTCCGAAGAGTTCTGCGAGCGTCTGTTCCAGTTCCTCATAGATGGTGAAGTTACCTGTTAATAGACGTGATGAGGAAGATGTTGGAAAAAAACTGTCGGCTGTCAGTTCTTGTAGAAACTCTTCCCGCAAGGTCCGGTCTGCAGCCAGTCCCAGATAATCATTAGAGGAAAGATTTAGCATTCGCTGTCCATTTGCGATGACATCCCGTCCTTCATGGATCAGGTTGGGCAATGTCCGCAGATTACTGCTCTCTTTAAGTTCTTGCAGCTCCTGCTGCATTTGCTCTATTATACTCATTCCATTTCTCCTATAATCTTCAACAATCCACTTGTCAGCTTTGTCAACTGCTCTGGTTCTATGATAAACGGTGGCATGATGTATACCAGTTTTCCAAAGGGGCGTACCCAAATGCCTTCTTCCACAAATCGTTTCTGCATCCAGGCCATGTCTACCGGGTCTTGTACTTCAATCACTCCGATGGCACCCAATACACGGACATCTGTTACCTGCGGAAGTAGTAGTGCTGGTTCCAGTTCACGCCACAACTGTTCTTCAATGCGACTCACTTTTCCCAGCCAGTCATATTCGGGTGAAGTCAGCAAGCGTATGGAGGCGCATGCCACTGCACATGCCAGTGGGTTTCCCATAAATGTGGGGCCGTGCATGAAAGCTCCCGGTGCATGATTGGAAATCGCATCCGCTACTTCATTCGTGGTCAGCACTGCAGACAGGGTCATGTATCCTCCTGTCAGTGCTTTTCCTATGCACATAATATCCGGTTCCACGCCTGCATATTCCCAAGCAAACATCTTGCCTGTACGCCCGAATCCAGTGGCTATTTCATCAAAGATCAGTAATATATTATATTCCTTGCATATTCTGGCAGCTTCCCGCAAGAATTGCGGATGATAGAACCACATGCCGCCTGCACCCTGAACGATGGGTTCCAGAATCAGTGCTGCCAGTTCCTCATGATGTTTTTCTATAATATCCAGCAGTTCCAGTGCATCATCCGCATCCCAGTCACCATCGAACCGTGATTGCGGACGCGAAGAAAAGTACCGTACCGGTAATGCTGAACCGAACAGGGAATGCATTCCAGTTACGGGATCGCATACGGACATTGCATTCCAGGTATCTCCGTGATAACCGCGCCGAATGGTCACAAAATTACTTTTTTTAGCCAGATGTGCCCGATCCGGAGCTGACTGGCTCATGGCGTACCAATACTGTACAGCCATTTTCATAGCTACCTCCACAGCTACCGAACCTGAATCTGCATAAAATATCTTTTGCATGGATGGCGGTACAAGTGGCAACAGCAATTTACCCAGTTCTATAGCCGGGTCATGTGTCAGTCCACCGAACATGACGTGCGACATCTTTTCCGTTTGCTCCCGGAGAGCCTGATTCAGTACCGGGTTATTATATCCGTGCACCATGCACCACCAGGAAGACATGCCTTCTATGAGCACCTGTCCGTTTTCCAGTGTAATGGTTGCCCCGTCTCCGCGTTTCACTTTATATACAGGGAGCGGGTTAGTGGTCGATGTATAAGGATGCCATAAATGTTCCCTGTCGAATTGTGAGTCACTGAAACGATATCCCGCATCTTCTATCAGCGCTTTGTCTTCCGAAACTTTTGATCCGAGAGTAGTCAGCAAATCTCCCACGATGGCGGAGTTCACACCTATGTACAAGGATTTTTTCACAGCTTCTTTTGTCAACTGAGAACGTCCGCCTGCAAAGCGTAGATAAGCTGTCGGATTGATGAAACGGAACAAAGCAATGGTGGTCAGCACTTCTTCTTCTGTCAGTTGAGTTTGGTTTTCCAGCGGTGTTCCCGGGATGGGTTGCAACAGATTCAGGGGAATGGAAAGTACTTTCAAATCTCTCAATGTAAAGGCAAATTCAATTCGTTGTTCAGTTGTCTCTCCCATACCGATGATACCGCCGCAACAGATATCCATTCCTACGCGGCGGGCGGCTGCCAGTGTCTGTAGTTTTTCTTCCTGCGTATGTGTGCTGCACAGGGTAGGGAAGTGGCTTGGGGCAGTTTCCAAATTACAATGGTAGCGCGTCACGCCTGCTGTATACAAAGCACGTAGTTCGTCTTCGTTCAGTAATCCCAGTGAAGCACAGAGTTGAATGGAACTTTTTTGCCTCATATAGCGTGCTGCTTCACACAGTTTCTCCATATTCTTTCCTGAAGGTTTCCGTCCACTGGTTACCAATGAGAAGCGTGCCACGCCTTGTGATTCGTTGTGTAGTGCATGACGCAGACATTCCTCCTTATCCACCAGATCGTAAACATCCGCTTTCGTCTTATAGTGTGATGATTGTGCGCACCATTTGCAATTTTCAGGACAGCGTCCGGATTTTGCATTGATGATGGAGCACATATCAAATTCCTGTGATGCCCGTGCAGTCGTAATCTCGTGTGCCGCTTCATAAAGGCCTTCCTTATCCGGCTGTGTAGCCAGCCATTCTGCTTCTGCCTGTGTGATGGGTACATCTTGCAGTACTTTGTTTTTCAATTCTTCTACTGTCATATTCTTACGTTGTTTTAGGAGAATACAAAACACAAATGACGCGGGTCGTGCAAATCTGAAAACAGCATTTGCATGATCCGCGTCATTTGTGTTCCACTCTTATTTATAATAGTGTTTATATCTTTTTTCCCTTCAGGACCGATGGTAGTCGGACACAATACAGGCAGCAATTCCTTGAAACCGAAGATTTCAAGCATTGTCCCCAATCCGTTTTCACAGCCCAACGGTATGCCTATATCCGTTTCCTGTCCTTTACCGTTATCTGTATCTTCCAGATTTTGTCCGCCGCTTTTGCAGCCGGCCGATGTTCCGGAATTTTGTTTGGAGAGAGAACAATCTGCCACATTTTTGGGCAGACAACCAATAGTGACACAACGGCCCAGACTGGCAAATGCAGCATAGGCTTTCCGGCTCCATTTCCGGAAGCGTATAGTCGTTCTATAAAGTCGTCTTTTCCTCATGATATTGGGCTATCGGTATTGAACCGATAGCCGGTATTATTTTTGTTAATCGGCTGCAAATGTAACAAAAATATTTTCGTTTGTGCGACTTCTCGCAGATAACTCTGTTTTATTTAGTCATCGATATCAATTACCCGCATCTTCGAATCGAACTTGATTTCCCAACGGTTAGACAGCTTCACTTCATATTCTTTCTTATCTTTCTCTATCTGTATGATCTTAGCATCCGGATAGTTAGTCTTTACATAAGTGCGGATAGCTTCCGGGATGATTTGTGCAGGAACTTCACTCTGCTGGCATTTAACTTCTGTCCATTCTCCCGCCTTATCGAATTCAACTTTTTCTCCATTGGTGAAGACTACATCGTAACTCTTGTAGAACAATTCCGTTTCTTGTTTCGCCAATGCTACTTTGTGATCTTTAAAATAAGTGTTGAGGAAAGTCTGAGCCTTTGCTGGGAGTTGATTGACTTGGATGGGTTTATCATTATCCGCCATAACCATTGTGTGCATCGTGAACATACATACTAATAACAAAACTAACTTTTTCATATTCTTCTATTTTTAATAATTAATACTTTGGTTTATTATGATATTGCAAATATAGAAGGAGAATCTGGAAAGAAACTGGAATAAATTTCTTTTTTAAAGTTTAAAAGCAGGAACGAATTCACTCAGTTTCCCATTGTAAGTTAGTGTCAATTTATGCATTGCCCTTGTTACGGCCACATAGAGCATACTTTTATCAATGGCTGAGTTATAGTTTTTGTCATTGACGTAAGGAATGATAACTTCATCAAATTCCAATCCTTTTGCCATGTGAGATGAGGTAACGATGATACCCTTCACAAAAGCGGAACTTTGATTGGATAGAAAATAAACTTCGGTAGTATATGTCTGTAGACTTTCTGCCAGCTCTTTCGCTTGTGCTTCAGTTTTACAGACTATTCCGAGTGACTTATAACCGGATTGTTTGAAGGATGAAATCAGGTCGATAATACCGGAGTTTTCCTTTTCTGTATTTTCGAATCGTAGGACTGAAGGGAATTCACCATGTCGTATGACGGGCTCCAATTCATTATTCGTTTGAATTTTTTGTGCAAAATCCGTAATCTCAAATGTAGAACGGTAACTTTTGCAGAGCTTCATTACTTCGCCCATAGTGAATGCTTTTCTGATCATCCCGGCAGTTGACGAACCATAAGGATTGACAGACTGGGAGGCATCTCCAAGAATTGTTTTCCGGCAGGGATAAAGTTTCTGGATAACTTTGTACTGAATCGGAGAGTAATCCTGCATCTCGTCTATCAAAAGATGCTTGACACGGCATTGGGTAATATTCCCATCTAAAGCCAGATGTAAATAGGCTAAAGGGGCCAGGTCAGTATATTCCAGTATTCTGTTTTTCCGTAATTTGAATAATTCGGGTTTCCCAATCCATTCAAAGAACTCTTTATAAACTTGAAGATCATTGTTGCCTGCAAACATTTTCTTTATTTCTTTCTTCAACAGATTCCTGTCGGCGGTGGTAACCGTAAAGTAGTATTGTACTTTCATCATTTCCAGGATATAATCCGTCATTGCCTCGAATCGTTGACGCATGGGATAACGGTTGAAGCGTCTGAATTGCTCTTCAATATATTCAGCCGGAATAGTGATGTGCCTGGTGAGTTTTACATTTGTAGCTTTGAAACAGTTATTTTCCATATAGAGAATAAACTTGTCAAGCTGTGAAATGAATTCGAAAGAGGATTTATATTTTATCCGTTCTATAAAACTCTGAGTTGTTTTCCCTAGTAATTCCGTTACCTGTTCAAAGAAGCTCTGGTATTTGTATTTGTTTTCAAGAATTCCCGAAAGAATCTGTTCCATACTGGTTTCAGGCACACTTTCTTCTCCTAACTCGGGAAGGACATTCGAGATGTAATCGCCAAAAACCTTATTAGGCGAGATTATCAGTATGTCTTTTGAAGATATATCCCCTTTCAGTGTATAGAGCAGGTAAGCGATGCGATGTAAAGCAATGGACGTTTTGCCCGATCCGGCAACTCCCTGGATAATCAATATATGGGCTTCCTCATTGCGAATAATCCGGTTCTGCTCCCGCTGGATGGTAGTAACGATATTCTTCATTTTATCGTCTGCATTACTGCTGAGTTCTTTTTGAAGAATTTCATCGTGAACCGTCAACGAACTTTCTATCATGTACTCCATTTTTCCTTTGCGGATTCGATACTGACGTTTGAGCGAAACATTTCCACTGATTTCACCGGCGGGGGAGGTGTAAGTTGCTTCTCCCAGTTCATAATCGTAGAACATACTGGAGATGGGAGCCCGCCAGTCGTATATCAGATTCATCTTGCTTTGAGAATCGTAAAATGTGTATATACCTATATAAATAGGTAGAATGTTGGCACCGTTTTTCTTTTCTTTAAAATCTATCCTTCCGAAATAAGGAATGTCCAGTATCCTGCCCAGCCGCTTGCGTTTATCAATCACACTTTCACCCAGTGCAAAATGATTGAGGATACTCTCGCGCATAGAACGGATTTCATGAGGATCGATATCTTTGTTCGACCAGATATAATCTTTATATTCCTGTAAGGTTTCTACATGTTCTTTGACCGAAGTATCAGTGTTATGAATCGTATCATTTATGATACTGATGACTTGTTGCAAGTGTACTTTTTCTTGTTGCTCTGTTTGATAAAATGTCATAGTTCTTTTAATTTTTTAGCTGAAAAGTTTAGAAAGGGTGGCAAAGTTAGTCCAAATTGTCAGATTATTAAATAGCTATTTATAGCTATATATCCATCCTTTTTTCTACATTTGCAAGTCATTTCAAAAGAAAAAATATGGATATCCTTGATCTTGCCAGGCGAAATCAGCAGAAAGCTTGGAAAATAATAGAAGACACAAAAATCATCCCGGCTTGGGAAAGTGTGGGTGCCAGAGTAAATCTCGTAGGTTCCTTGAATACGGGGTTACTGATGAAACATCTGGATATTGATTTTCATATTTATACCCCACAGTTTAGTTTGTCTGACAGTTTTCAGGCAATGGTAAAATTGACAGAGAATAAATCTTTTATGAAGATGGAACATAAGAATCTGTTGGATACTGAGGCGGAATGTGTGGAGTGGCATGCTTGGTATCGGGATGCGGATAATGAGCTTTGGCAGATTGATATGATTCATATTCTGGAAGGTTCCCGGTATGACGGCTATTTTGAAAAGTTTGCTGAACGGCTTTCTGCTGTTCTGACTGAGGAAACAAAGTATGCTATTTTAAAACTGAAATATGAGACGCCTGAATCTGAAAAGATTATGGGAATAGAATATTATATGGCTGTTATCCGCGATGGCATACGCAGTTATGAGGAATTCATGGAATGGAGAATCCAACACCCGGTTACAGGCGTTATGACTTGGATGCCGTAAACTAAGTATTCCTTTCGGGTTAGATTAGTAACCCAAACTCCAATCCTGCATTGATAGCCTCTATCGAATTTTGAACTCCTAATTTATGCAGTAGGTTTTGCCGGTGAATATGAACCGTATGAATACTGATGCAGAGATTATGAGCTATTTCTTTACTCAACAACCCCTTTTGGATAAGCCGTAAAATCTCCAGTTCACGCTGTGTCAAATGGATTTGTGGAGTAGCAAGTAAGGTAGGGGAGAAAGTCTGTCCATTCTTTAGGTTTAATACAGTACAATATACCTGATCCGAATCTTTTTGATTCGGTGCGATATCCATACTCCCGAGTATGAGCCATGCTTTCCCGGTACTGTCTTTTTCTAAAACTCGTTGCCTGCTGATAACCCGTACATACTGCTGTCTGGCATTTCGTACCCGGTAACTGTAGATATTGGAATAATCATTCCTCTGCTCCGGAGGCAGACTATAAATGAATTGACTTAACCGAATCTGCAAGGCTTGCAATTGTTGTTGGTCATCGGGGTGGATGCGAGATTCCAGATAATCTCCCTGTCTCTCCAATGTAGCTATCTTATGGCTGTCATACCCCAGTAAGTCCACAAAGTTAGAGGAGGCAAAGGCATATCTGAACTTATATACATCCACCACAAAGGTACAGCTCTGGTTAAGGCGAGACATCTGGTGGAGCATTAATTTATCACGCTCCCAGATGCTATAGTCAATATCGGCAGCAGATAAATTCTGTCTGGCCCACATTTCCTCTCTTGTAATGTCGGTTGGTTTCATACAGGATAGTTCTTTATTGCAAAAGTATAACAAGTAACTGTTTATCCTTGCATGTCTATCCTGCTTTTTTGTTATTTTCCTTATATTTTAAAGTTATGCGTGATTATTCATTACTTTGATATTCAAAGAAGTCAAAGTAGGCTTTATTGGATGATTTTTCTCCGTTGCTGCTGGCATACATCCCGATGAAAGGTCCTATAAAACCACCTGCTTTGTTGGAGCTATTGAGACTTGCGTCTTGTTTGCTGCCCAATGCCTGCATGTTTTCTTCAGAATCGCCTATATAAAATTGATAATCCAATCCCTTTGCTACAAGTTTGATGAAACACTTCTTTGTTTTCCATTGAATGTTAGCTACAGTTTCTTCTTTTCCTCCTTCTCTTTTCACTAATTTGATTACATTGCGGTTTGAGTCTTTGCAAAGAACGACTTTATAATGATGGCTTCCATTTTGTAAAACAATCATGCCGGCTTCCTCTTGCTTGCGTGGATTAAACTCCATACTTAGTTGTGCCGTGAAATTGAAGTGCTCAATGCGGCGTGCTATCAGAGAAGGATTGGTGTCTTCACTGACGGAATTAGGACGTACGTTAATAATCAGCTTGCCATTTTCCAGTTGATACCATTTTTCAAAAGGTGTTCGCAGAAAGTTCCAACAGAAACGCAATGAACCCTCATCAAATTCGTCTCTTACCGGTTCTTTCTTAAATACTACAGGGGTTAATCCGGTAGCTTTTTCAGTAGCAAGTACACGTCCTACTCCCGGATTGAAAACAGGCCATCCATCCTGAAAGCTTACGGGAGTGAGAAAGGTTTCACGTCCCAACATGGTATAACCTTCGAGCGGGCGAACTCCCAGCATTACTGCCCACCAATCTCCCTGAGGAGTCTGTACCAAATCGGCATGCCCTATGGTTGTGATATCGATGTTCTTTCCTAAGTGCCGGTGCGTTAATACCGGATTGGTATATCCCGGTGTGTAAGGTCCGGTTATTTTATCAGCAGTAAATACACTTACAGCATGATTTTCCCAAGTACCCCCTTCGGCAACTACCAGATAATACTTATGGTTGATTTTATAGATGTGAGGAGCTTCGCAGTAAGGAGCATTGATAGCATGTCCGCTGGTCAGAATGTATCGCTCACCGATAAGTTTACCTTGTTTTAAATCCAGTTGTTGCAGGTAGATGCGGTCTTCATTCTGGTATTTGTCCTGCTCCGGTGTGTCATTGATGGAGCCCGTATACCAACAAGTGCCATCTTCATCAAAAAAGAGAGATGGGTCGATACCCGGAGCATCGGTCAGAAAGACAGGTTCTGAATAAGGGCCTTCCGGCCTGTCGGCAGTGACATAGAAATTACCACCGGCTTGTTGAGCCGTACAAATGACATAGAACTTACCCTGATGGTAGCGGATGGTAGGAGCCCATAGTCCGTTTGAATGCCTCAATCCGTCTTTCATTTGTAGTTGCGAAGGACGATTCAGTACATATCCTATTTGCTGCCAATGCATCAGGTCTTTACTGTGGAAGACAGGAATTCCGGGAAACCATTCGAAGCTGGAAGTTACCAGGTAATAGTCGTTTCCTACCCGGCAGATACTGGGATCGGGATGAAATCCGGAGATGATAGGATTCTTAAAAGTGGCTGTTTCATGATTCTGGCCTTTCATCGACATTGGCCATCCGGTAAGTGATCCGATAAAAAATAAGAAGAGAAAGATTTTTTTCATATTGTCATTTGTATTATTTAGTCTGAAAGCAAATGTAAGAGGAAATTGGGAAACAGAATAGTGGTCATTTGTCTAAAAATAGCTCTATTTGATTATTTTTACTATATTTGCTGCGTGAAATTCAAATAAAACGATTGTTCAACTTATGAAACACCAACTCTGTATATAGCTACGCTCCACGAATAGCACCTTCCAATAAAAGCTATTCGGCTATTTGACGGATTTCTGTAGTTCGTCACAGAGTTTTCATATCTGATTTTTTTATATCGAGTGGCATGCGGCTATGTATATAGTTGTGTGGCATGCGTTTATTTTAGTTGAATAATGAATTATACCTATAAACAAATATGGCTCATCAATTTTCCCGTAATGATGAGCATTCTGATGGAGCAATTAATCAATATTACTGATGCGATTTTTCTGGGACATGTGGGCGAAGTGGAGTTAGGAGCTTCTGCGCTTGCAAGTGTTTATTATCTGGCCATTTATATGCTGGGATTTGGTTTCAGTCTCGGTTTGCAGGTCATGATTGCCCGTAGGAACGGGGAGGAAAGATACAAAGAAACGGGAAAAACCTTTTTCCAAGGTCTATTCTTTCTGAGCGGATTGGTCATATTCTTAAGTCTTACTTCCTATGTGTTGTCACCTGTTATCCTGAAGTATTTTATTCATTCTCCAGAGATTTATAAAGCTGCGGTCGACTATCTGGAGTGGAGATGTTTCGGCCTGTTATTCTCTTTTCCGTTTCTTGCATTTCGCGCTTTCTTTGTTGGGATCACGAAAACGAGAGTATTGTCGTGGGCAGCTACTCTCGCAGTTTTTATCAATATCCCATGTAATTACTTGTTTATTTTCAGTTTTAATTTGGGGATTTCAGGGGCGGCAATGGCTTCTTCACTGGCTGAAGCCGGTTCTTTATTGATATTGGTTATCTACGTCTTCCTGCAAATGAATAAAGAGAATTGGGGGTTAAGACTTGTTTACGATGGGAAACTATTAAAGTCACTTTTTCATTTATCTGTATGGAGCATGATGCATGCTTTCATTAGTGTTGCTCCGTGGTTTCTCTTCTTTGTGGCTATTGAACGGTTGGGTGAAGTACAATTGGCTGTATCCAATATTATCAGGAGTATTTCTACAGTTTTCTTTGTGATAGTCAATTCTTTTGCAGCCACTACCGGTTCGCTGGTCAGTAATCTGATTGGTGCAGGAGAGGGGAAAAGCATGTTCTGGCTTTGTGGTAAAATCCTCAGATTAGGATATGCAGTTGGCTTTCCCCTGATAATTATTGCTATGTTATTAAATAAGCAGATTGTCGGATTCTATACAGATAATGTGGCGTTGATCGAACTTGCTTATTATCCGTTTATTGTAATGTTACTGAATTATACATTTGCTCTGCCCGGCTATGTCTTTATGAATGCAGTTACAGGTACAGGCAATACCCGGATCGCATTTATTTTTCAGATATCCACTATAGCTTTCTATCTGTTTTACCTGTATCTGTTGAGTTATAGTTTCACTGCTACCCTTCCGGTATATCTGATGGCTGAGTATCTGTTTGTGATTCTCTTGGGTGTACAATCTTACATATACCTGAAAATGAAGCAGCACCGATAAGGATCAGTATCTCTATTTGATGGGTAGAGTAACAATCATTCGTGTACCTTCCTTATATGCAGGATCTATTTTTATCTCTCCGGCAAGTCGTTTTGTGATGAGCCGGCAGAGATACAATCCCAGTCCATTTCCGGGCATAAAAGTGTCAAGCTTGGAGAAGCGATTGAATACTTCTTCATGCTTCTCTTGCGGGATTCCGCAACCGGTATCGCTGACATATATTGAGATTTCCTCTTTTGATTGATTTACTCTATATCCTAAAGTGATCTGGCCTTTTTCTGTGAATTTATTGGCATTACTCAGTAAATGTTCAATAACCTGCGTCAGGTATTGAGCATTGCTTGGAATAATCATACTCTCTTCTGTAATCTCCAATTTATATTCTATACCTTCCTTTTTCTTAAGCTGCTTCATTTCATGTACACAGATATTCTTAATATCTATGGGTTTGCATGGGAGTTTTTCTTCTGAAACATCCAGATTGGCAACTTCCAACATGCTGTTAATGAGACTTGTCAACAATACTGTATTCTTTTGAATCTCCGGCGGAAACTCTTTTCTCATTTCCGCATCTATCTCTTCATTCATGATCAGATCGGAGAATCCGACAATAGCGTTGAGCGGAGTACGTATCTCGTGGCAAATGGAATTGATAAACGATTGCTTCATCTTTTCGCTTTCCTGCGCTTTGAGATGTAAGGCTTTCAATTCCATCTTCATCCTTTTCTCTTTTTTCCACGAGAAATATAAATAGGTACAGATGGTGATTACAATTATCAATAAAATGCTGAGAGAAGTGAGCATGGTCTTCTTATTCTTAATTTCCAGCATAGTCTTCTCATTATTGAGCGCATTCATATCATACTTTACCTGCAATTCATTGAGTTGCTTGTGTGTAGCTTCCGTATTTAGTGAGTCTTGAATCTGATGCGAAATCTTTAGATATTTCAGTGCATTCTGATAATCTTTGATGGCTTCATAAGTCATAGAATTGATATTGTATAATCCCGGTAAATTCTGTGGAGCCAGTATTGTAGCAAATTTAATAAGGCTGTCATTAGCTGCTATGGCTTTGAGAAAATCTCTTTCTGTGCGGTTATTGGAATAGTAGTTATTGGCACAAAGATAATAATTGTATTTATCCAGGTCATTAGTCAAACTTTTGCCAATTTCCTGAATACGCCTCCAGTAAGATTTTTCTTGCTCCAGTGTCAGAACCGGTAGGCTACTAATCATAAATGAATAATACTGAAGAAGATATAAGTCAATATTATAGAATGGACGTTGTTTTTGGTAATCAGTCTTATATTTATATTCTACCATATTAATAAGCTGTTCCATGATTTTTACAGCCTCTTTGCTCTTTCCGGCCTGGGCATATGTAAAGCATACCCTCCAGGTAATAAACTTCTTATAGATATATTTATCTTTTTCAGGGAGTGATTCTGCAAGTTGCATGGCTTTATCCAAATAAGGAATTGCCTTTGTAAATTGGTCACTCATATAGAAGCTTGTGCCCATATTATAAGCTGATGCTACTTGATTGTAGATATCTTCTTTTGCTTTGATCTTTGAGTTTTGGGAGCTTATTTCTTCTTTGACAGCTTCATCTCTTTCTCCGGAGTAGCACCGTGAATCGAAAGTACGCATACGATAAAAAGGCAATAAACATTTAAGTTCTTCCTTTGTTGCTATCTTTTCAAAGAGTTCGGTATATTTAGCTACCGTATCTTTATTGTAATCGTTAATTCCGGCAATCAGGATGTCATCAAGTGCGTTTAACATGCTCTTTCTGTCATCGATTGTTGATGCTTCTTGATACATCTTCAATAGATAGGTTCTGGCTTCATTACTCTCTGTATAGATGTCTGCCAGGTTTCTATATATTTGGATTCTCAGTTCAGGAGATTGGGTGTTTTTTAAAACACCTAGAAGACTATCTGCTGCTTGAGTCAGATTGGAGGCAAGCGCGGTCGAGCTAATAAGTATAAATATAGCAGTTAGTAAATGTCGCATAATATGTTGCTACTTTGTAATGGCGCAAATCTACTGCTTTTTTTCGTGATTTTCCATTGTTTGAGAAAAATAATTTTAGAGGGTTAACTTTAATATTTTTACCTTGTTTATTTACCTTCTGAATGGAATATAATCCCACTTATTTTACCTATTCTTGGAAAAGAAAAATCCCTGAATTTCAAAGAAGTTCAGGGATTTACATCGTTTTTTCTTTTTTAAGTGGTGCCACCAGGAATCGAACCGGGGACACAAGGATTTTCAGTCCTTTGCTCTACCAACTGAGCTATGGCACCATTGTTTCTCTTTTGCGGTTGCAAAGGTAGTGAAACTTTTGGACTGTGCAAGGGCTTTGGAGATAAAAAACGCTGATAATTGCCTATGTGGCTAAGTATCAGCGTTTATAATTTAATAAAAAAAGTGTTTTTTTATTCTTCTCCCTTTTCTGCTTCTGCATTTTCGGTCGTTTCGTCTTTCAGCGGGTTCCAGCCTTGAGCTTTCAGCTCAAATTCCTGACCATCGCGGGTGATCAAAGCACAACCCAGTTCCGGTTTCGTGATATGACCGATCAGCTTCACACCCTCCATTTCAGAAATCTTCTCGTGGTCAGAGATGGGGACGGTGAATAGCAATTCATAATCCTCACCACCGTTCAGTGCACATGTAGTCAGATTCATGTTGAACTCCTCTGCCATGACAGCTGTCTGGTAGTCGATAGGAATATGCTCTTCGTAAACGCGGCAACCTACTTTACTTTGCGTACAGATATGCAGCAATTCAGAAGATAAACCGTCCGAGATATCCATCATGGAAGTGGGTTGAATTCCTTCTTCCGCTAATTTCTCGATGATATCGCGACGTGCCTCCGGTTTTAGCTGACGTTCCAGAAGATACTCTTTTCCAGAGAAATCAGGCTGCACATCAGTCTTCCCTTTTAATGCCACCTTTTCGCGTTCCAATAGCTGTAGACCCATATATGCCGCACCCAAGTCACCGGTCACACAAACCAGATCAGTCTCTTTGGCACCATTCCGGTAGACAACCTTATCCTTATCTGCCTCACCAATACAAGTGATGCTGATTGCCAGTCCTGTAAGCGAGGAAGAAGTGTCACCACCTACGATATCCACGTCGTACTCCTCACATGCCAGACGGATGCCTGCATATAGCTCCTCCATATCTTCTACGGAGAAGCGCTTGGAGAGAGCCAGGGAAACCGTTATCTGCTTCGGGGTACCGTTCATGGCATAGATGTCGGAGAAGTTCACGACAGCCGCCTTATAGCCTAAATGTTTCAGTGGGACATAAATCAAATCGAAATGTACACCTTCCATCAGCAAGTCGGTAGTAATCAAAACCTGCTTTTCGGTAGGATAGGAGAGCACGGCGGCATCGTCGCCTACACCGTACTTACTTGATTCATTCTTCAGTTCAATGCCTTCGGTAAGGCGGCGGATAAGACCGAACTCACCGAGGCTTGATATTTCTGTTCTCATGATTACGCTCTGTTTATCAATTCTCTCATAATTTCCGTCATCTTCGGTTGTGCAGCATCGGCAGCTTTCTGTACTTCCTCGTGCGTTACTTCCACAATCTTACCTTCCACACCGAGGTCGGTAATCACGGAGATACCGAACACTTTGATGCCACAATGATTGGCAACAATCACTTCTGGCACTGTAGACATACCTACTGCATCCGCACCGAAGATATGGAATAATTTATATTCGGCAGGGGTTTCAAATGTCGGACCTTGTGTACCGACATATACGCCGTGTTGCACCTTAATTCCTTTTTCTGCTGCAATAGCATTCGCCTTACGGATCAGCTCTTTGTCATACGCCTCACTCATATCCGGGAAACGCGGGCCATACGGAATGTTCTTGCCACGCAACGGATGTTCCGGGAAGTAATTGATATGATCCGTAATAATCATTAGGTCGCCGATTTCAAAATCAGGATTCGTACCACCGCTGGCATTTGAAACGAACAGGGTTTTGATTCCCAGTTCACGCATCACACGTACGGGGAATGTTACTTCTTTCATAGAGTAACCCTCGTAGTAATGAAAGCGTCCCTGCATTGCCATGATATCTTTGTTGCCTAACTTTCCGAATATCAGTTTTCCACTGTGTCCTTCTACTGTCGATACGGGGAAGTTCGGGATTTCCTCATATTTTATTTCATACTTCTCAGTGATTTCGGTGGCGAGACTGCCTAAACCGGTTCCGAGGATAATTGCTGTCTCTGGTTGTGTGTGCATTTTACCTTTTAGGTAAGCTGCTGTTTCTTGAATGAGCTCTAACATAGCCAATAATATTTTGGTTAAATATATGTTGTTGATTTTGTAAAAATTCTATCTCAATAGGCAAAACGTATAGATACGGTTTCAATGCTTCGGCCAATGCCGGATGATGTTGCAGCCTTGTCGCATCCTTTTCTGTTGTGATTATCAGCTTCTTATTTCCTTCCATACGCTCGAAGCGTTCCTTGATCATTTGCAGATCCTTGCTACTGAAATCATGGTGATCGTCAAACTGGCATATGTTCACATGCGGCGTATATGCTTCCAGTTTTTCCACCAAGGGTGCGGGCGAAGCGATTCCTGTAACCAGCAACACCTGTTCGTCTTTTTCCAGCGATGTGAGAGTTCTCCGCTTCTTGCCGAAAAGCGGTGTCAGTGCTCCGTATCGGAATGAGGAGAAATAAAGTTGTTGGTATGGGTACAGTTTCAGCCTTTTCGTGATGATATTGAAATCTATTGGTTTGATATCCTCCGGACATTTGGTTACGATCACGATATGCGCCCGATTTTTGCCGTCTTCCGGTTCACGCAATCGTCCTGCCGGAAGCAGGGTGTCATCTGAGAACAACCTGTGAAAATCAGTCAGCAGTATATTCAGTCCGGCTTTTACATGCCGGTGCTGGTAAGCGTCGTCCAGTAACACCACATCCACTTTGGGATTGTCCAACTTCATCAGTTGTTCGATGCCATGACAACGATTCTCGTCTACAGCCACCCGGATATCCGGGAATTTGGTTTTTATCTGATACGGTTCGTCGCCGATGCGCTTTACGTCTGTTTCTTCCGTAGCCAGCACATATCCTTTGCTTTTCCGTTTATAACCGCGGCTCAGCATGGCAACATTCGCTCCTGTCTGTTGCAACAGCTTGATAAGATACTCCGTGTGTGGCGTCTTGCCTGTTCCGCCTACAGCGAGGTTTCCGACGCATACCACAGGTACGTCAAAACTCTTTGACTGGTAATATCCCCAATCAAAGAGTTTATTTCTCAGGTATACTCCCATCCCGTAAATCCACGAGACGGGGTATAGCCAATAATGTATCTTAACCAGCGGTTCTTCCATCCACTCCTTTCTTTAATTGATGTTCAACTCGAACGGAACGCGTGCCTGAATCTTATCGTAATTTTCAAAGTTATTCAGCCAATCGAACTGATTGTAAAGTTCACCTACTTTGCCTTTCAGCATACGAGATTGGATATATCCACCCGGATTCGTATCCATCAGCGTTTCGAAGAAACTCTTCTTGCCGGGGTAAGACATTACGGTGTAAGCATCCAGTCCGGCCTTTGCGATAGCCATTTCCAATGCTTTGTCCAGTCCGCCCAGTTCGTCTACCAAGCCCAGTTCTTTGGCTTTGGCGCCTGTCCACACACGACCTTCGGCAATCTTCTTGATTTCGTCCGTAGTCATGCCGCGTCCTTCTGCGCAACGTTTCACGAACAGTTCATAACCCTCGTTCACCATATTTTGCATCAAAGCCTTTTCACCATCATTCAGTGCACGTCCCATCATTCCGAAGTCAGAATATGTATTTGTCTTCACAACGTCAAATGAAAGACCGATCTTGTCTGTCAATCCCTTCACGTTGGGGAACATACCGAAGATACCGATGGAACCCGTCAGCGTGGTCGGGTCAGCTACGATGCTGTCTGCGTTACAAGAAATATAGTATCCGCCTGATGCAGCATAGTCACCCATAGATACAATTACCGGTTTTTCTTTCTTCAACTCGGTCACTGCATACCATATTTGTTCCGAACCGAAAGCGCTACCACCCGGAGAGTTCACACGCAGCACTACCGCTTTCACGTCTTCATTTTCTTTCAGTTTGCGCAAGTCGCGGATCACCTTTTCAGAGTTGATTCCATTTTCGCTATCAGCATATGAACTTCCGCTATCAATGGCACCATACGCATAGTACACGGCAACAATGTTTCCACTCTTATCCTTCGGAACGTTTTTCTTTACGTTTACCATATCTTTCAGAGTCAGTACCGGCATACGGTCATCTTCATCTATGCCTATCAGAGTTTTCAGATAGTTGCGTACATCATTCTTATATATTAAGGTGTCTGCAAGTCCATATTCCACGCAGTCTTCTGCGGGGTAGAACATCAGCATCTTGTCGGCAGCCTCGTTCAGTTTCTCTTTGCTTACGCCTCTTGATTCGGAGATGTCACCCAACATTTGTCCCCAGATACCATCCAGGAATACAGTTACCTGTTCGCGGTTGGCCGGGCTCATTTCGGTAGAGATAAACGGTTCTACAGCCGATTTGTAAGTACCTACTTTGAATACCTGCATTTCAACGCCAATCTTTGACAATAAATCTTTGTAGAAGGTCGGGGTAGAAGCCAAACCGTACCAGCCGATTGCGCCTTGAGGATTCAGCAACACTTTATCCGCTACACTTGCCAGATAATACAGGCGTTGTGAGTATTGGTCACCGTAAGCTACTACGAATTTACCGCTGGTCTTGAAGTCAGCCAGTGCTTTGCGTATTTCTTCTATAGAAGCAAAACCTGCACCCATTGAACCGGCCTGCAGATAAATACCTTTGATGTTTTCGTTATCCTTAGCCTTCTGGATAGACGACAGAATGTCATCCAAACCATAAGTGGTTTCATCTTCACTCAGGAACATGTCGAATGGATTGTCCTGACTGCGTTCAGAGAGCATACCTCTCATGTCGAGCATCATCACAGAGTTCTTGCGTACTTGTGTTTCAGACTCCGACGAAGACAGCATACTAAACAGTATCAGGATGCTGACGAAAAACAACACAACGCATGACACGATAATACCTGTGATGGTGGCAAGCGTAAATTTAAAAAATTCTTTCATTGTAGTTATTGTTTTTTGTATGCTAACTTATAAAAGCTAACAAAGATAAATAATTGAATTGATATTTACCCTATCTGTCGCAAGGTTTTTCATTTTGTCACACTGTCTATCACAAAACATTATTATCTTTGTGTCGTTTAACGTTAAAAGGAGAACAAATCATGGGTAATAAAATCTATCCGATCGGCATACAAAGTTTTGAGAAGATTCGTAAAAACGGTTACTTTTATGTTGATAAGACGGCACTGATCTACAGATTAGTGCAGACTGGTAGCTATTACTTTTTGAGTCGGCCGCGACGTTTTGGCAAGAGTCTGCTTTTGTCTACTTTAGAGGCTTACTTCTCGGGTGCACGCGAACTTTTTGAAGGACTTGCTTTGGAGCAGTTGGAAAAAGAATGGAAAAAACATCCGATTTTGCATCTGGACCTTAATATCGGGAAATATGACGCGCCCCACAGCCTTGACGATATTCTGAATAAGGCATTGTTAGAGTGGGAAGCCATTTATGGTACCGGTGCGGGTGAGGTAACTCTTGCTCTGCGCTTTGCAGGTGTAGTGGAGCGGGCTTACAAGCAAACCGGCGAAGGTGTTGTTATCCTTGTTGACGAGTATGACAAGTCTATGTTGCAGGCTATTGGAGACAAAGAGCTTCAGACCGAATTTCGTAATACCCTGAAACCTTTTTATGGTGTACTCAAGACAATGGACAGATGTATCCGGTTTGCTCTGCTGACGGGAGTAACTAAATTGGGTAAAATCAGTGTCTTTAGTGACTTGAATAATCTGAATGACATCTCTATGGATGAGCCGTTCGTTTCTATTTGCGGATTAACGGAGAAAGAAGTACATAATAATCTGGAAGAAGATTTGCATGAACTGGCAACGGTACAAAAGATGACGTATGAACAAGTTTGTGCCGAGTTGAAGGAGTGTTACGATGGCTACCATTTTGTAGAAGATTCTGAAGGGATCTACAACCCTTTCAGTGTACTGAATACCTTTTATAAAATGAAGTTTGGTAGTTATTGGTTTGAGACCGGGACACCTACTTATCTCGTAGAATTGCTGAAGCATAATCATTATGATCTGGAGCAGATGACTCACGAAGAAACCAGTGTGGATGTCTTGAATAGTATCTATGATGATGATAGTCCCATACCTGTGATTTATCAAAGCGGATATTTGACGATTAAGGGATACAATTCTCGTTTCGGCACCTACTGTTTGGGGTTCCCGAATAGAGAAGTCGAAGAAGGGTTTATAAGGTTGTTATGGAATTCAAGCTCGAAGGTACTGCCGAAGAAGCATTGCGGCAAATAGAAGAAAAACGATATGCTCTACCTTTTGAATCCGATTCCCGTAAGTTATTTAAAATTGGGGTAAACTTTAGTAATCGTACCAGGAACATAGAACAATGGATCATAAAATAACATTTTAAGAGAAAATCATAAGAATCGACAGATAAATCCTATCATTTTAAACATAGCACTGCACGACATTGTTCGTGTGGTGCTTTTTATTTTTAATACAATTGATTATGAAACAAAACAGTTTAACCGGCTTCATGAATGAAGTCATTGTAGAGTTGCAGCAGGAGGGGTGTTTCGCCACTGCTAATATCTACAAGTATGCCCTGCGGGCATTTACCCAATCTGTGGGAGGTGGTGAAATCTTCTGGGGAGGTCTGAACAGGGGAGCTTTGCATCGCTTCCAGACTTATCTGGAAGATTTGCAGAAGAGTTACAACACTATCTCTACTTATATCCGTGCGCTGCGTGCGGTTTACAATAGGGCAGTGGACCGTGGATTGGTGGCGGGTGAATTCCGTCTGTTTGCAAACCTGAAGACAGGAGTGGTTTCGGAAAAGAAGCTGGCAGTTACAGCTTCACAGATGCAGAAGCTGGTGCATACGCCCCGAAGCCGACAGCTACCGCCGAAGGTTCGTCAAGCACAAGACATTCTCTCATTGATGGTGCTGTTGCAAGGGATGCCTTATACCGACCTGGCGCATCTGCATAAAGCGGACCTGAATGATACTTTGCTGACTTGCCATCGCCAGAAGACGGGTACGGAACTATGTGTGAAGGTGCTTCCCGAAGCTATGAGACTGATTGAACGCTACCGTAACCATAAAGCAGATTCTCCTTATCTTCTTAATATCCTGAGTGGCACTTGTTCGGAAAAAGAAGCTTTCGAAGAATATCAGGGGAAACTTCGCGATTTAAACCTGCAACTGTCCAAACTTCCCGGACTGTGTGGGGTAGAAGGGGTGAAAGTCAGTTCATACACCGCACGCCATACATGGGCTACACTCGCCAAGTACTGCCAAGTGCCGGAAGAAATCATTTCCGAAGGATTGGGACATTCCTCACTGGAAGTTACTCGTACCTATCTGAAAAGTTTTGGAGGAGATGAACTTGAAAAAGCAAACCGGATGATAATTGATTACATTTCTACTGGAAGAAAAAAAGTGTGGAGTGGAGCTTGAATTTGCTGTTACTTCGTAAGTAACGGTATGCAGAAGGCATTACTTCGTAAGTAACGGATGTATAATCTTGCTGCAAAGATATTAAATTTTTAATAAAAACAAATTATAAATAATAATTTTGACTGATATTTAACTGAAAACACGACTCAAACAACCAAGACAAATTATAAATCGACATATTACCGGCTTATCGGCTATGAGAAAACACATAAATTCTCCTTTCCACGTTTCACCTTCAACATGGACCTGTGATATTCTACGCTTTATTTTTGCGTATTCTGCTCTTTAGACGCCCGCCGTATTCCTATAACACCTTATATTTTCCGTATTTGCGTGCTTCCGTTACTTACGAAGTAACGGTTAAAGACAATAATTATGCTAACACAACTGACACAAACAGCTATCGCCGTATTATACGACATTTATGCTGGTGGCATACCATATCGCACAGCACAATTGACTATTGCGCCGCAAGATTTGATCGACATCCTCACTAAGTTTGAGAGGGCCGGTTTGATTCATCGTAAAGGAGTTCCATTATCCGGGCTTCTTTCTTCCTATGAACTAACTCGCGACTATAAGGATATATCCCTGCTGAATATTCTGGAAGCTCTTGATGAACACTTGAATTGCAATCAACCCACCAAGGAGAAGATGTATCTGCAATACCGTGCTGCTGCCCATCGGTTGGGAGTCATTAACCAGATGACCCGACTTTATTTATCTGAAATCAAGCTGATCGATCTATAATGAAAAGGAATTTACCCATAATTCTCAGCAACCTTTGTGGCATGCTGCTTCCGCTACTTCTTGTTGCGGCCACCTTTACCGGTTGTGCCAAACACTCGTCCGAAGATACTCCCGATCCTGTGCCTATCCGCCTCTATACTGGTATTCATACCCGTGCGGCGGTCGATGCTTTCGATGCTACCCCTGTATGCATTGCCTGCGGCACCTCTTCCGGGCTTTATACTACTACTTGGGACGGTATCGCCACGGCAAACGAGATCACTCTCACCCCTGTACGCTATTATCCCGAAGATGGTACTTCGCTCTATCTGCGTGGTTACTATCCTCCTGTACCGATGGCTGCCGACGGCACATTGACTTTTACCCTTACCGGAGACGAAGACCTCCTGCTCAGCGGTGAGCAAAATGGCTCCCTTTCTTCACCTTTTACTTCCGACAGTAAAGGGACGTTGATTTACAATCATCTGTTGACGAAATTAAGTTTTGCCATTCATTTGGAGGGCGATGACATACCTTCCCTTCGTGTCCGTTCTCTGCATCTCAATGGATTGGCGGGGCAAGTTACACTGGCTTTGCAAACCGGTGCATTATCCTATGGTGATGCCACGGTTCCTGTACCTATCTATTCGGCCGCGGCCGATGCCGAAGGGCTTCCATTTACCGACGGAGTATTGCAGCTTCCCGGTTATGCCTTGGTGCAACCTCAGTCCGACTTCACACTCGATATGGTGATTGCCGTCGACGATGACCGTTCCCACGATCTTGAATACCATGACCTGGCTATCAGCTTCGAGGGTGGTGAGGGCGAAGGCGGCATAGCCTATACGGTGAAAGTGGAATTGCCGACTCCCACATTTCCCGATCCTGTACCTGTCAGGGTTACCGCCACCATTGTAGCTTGGGAAGCAGGTGATTCCGGTAGCGGAGATATTCCCGGCTGGGAGTGAAATATTAATAGTAACTACTATATAAACGAACGAATAAATTATTAATCATTTAATTAAGACGTAGAATATGAAAACAAAATTGAGTTTAGCTCTGCTGACCATGTTGATTGCGGCAGGATGCAGTGAAAGTGACCAGAGTAATTTGCCGGATTCTCCTGTAAATGCAGTGCCCATCCGTATTGGTCAGAGCGTGAGTGCAGTGTCACGTGCGGTAGCCGAAAATGGAACCAGTGTGACCGCCACTATTTTGAGATGCGACGGTGATATCCCTTCGGACTGGAGTGGATTTACTAAAGTGGATAAAAATGTGATTAATGACTCTAAGCAATTGACTGACCGTGCCAGTGTTTCGGCAGCCTCTTTCGTAGTAGGCACTACCCAAGAGATTTCATTGAATCAGGAACTTTATTATCATACGGACGGAACGACCAATTCATTTGTTGCCGGTATATCTCCTGCCGGTCAGGTTGCCAATGCCGGAACTGCTGTTGCTTTTAGCCAGAAAGACGGTACGCAAGACGTCATGTATGCTTCGGCAATAAGCGTAGGTAAGGGAGATTCTCCGGCAGTTTCCCGTAATCTGACATTTGAGCATAAGACGACTCAATTGAATTTTGAGATTAAACTGGAAAAAGTATCCGGTGGTGGCGAATGGAATGGTAAACGTGTGGCTTTGAAGAGCATTACTATGAAGGAGGTTGCCGTACCTGCAGCAGTAGATGCTGCAGATGGTACTGTTACTTGGAGTTCTGCGGCAACTTTGGCTGTTCCCGGTATTGCCGAAACTGTTATTGCTGAAGCTGCCACTGCAGCGGGAAGTCCGATTATGATAAAAGCGGGTGATAAAGTAGTTGTGGATGTGGCTATTGTGGTAGGCAGTGATACGAAGGTGTTTTATAATGTCCCTGTCATGAATGGAAGTGACAATTTGACTACCGTAACAGGGAAGTCTCATAAAATCACCCTTACCATGAAGGAACCGGCCACTGCAGATGATGCAGTTAAAATTACTACTACTGCTACCGTTACTCCGTGGGTTGTAGGCGATTCCGGTACTGCTGAATTATAAAATATTTAAAGAATTACTCATGAGACGTTTTCACCTTTTGTTTCATTCCGTGCTGTCAGTTTCCCTGTGTTTTCTCGCAGCTTGTTCGTCCGACGTTTCTCTTCCTGTAGAAGAGGCTGTTCCGTTGGATTTGTGTGCTGGTGGGGATGCCCTGATTCAGACTTCCGTCACTCGTGCCGACAACCTGCCGGAAAAGGCTTTCGATGCCACCGTAATGCTTACCACGAGGCAAGGAGACTATTCCGGGCTTACGGCGAAGTATGAGGGAAGTCATGGCGTAACAGTCAGTACGGATGGTAGCGTCTCCTGGAAATTGCAAAGCGGTGTGCAGCCGGTCTATCCCGAAACGGGTAGCTGGCTGTATGCCGTGGCAATTTCTCCGACAGGTGTTTCCGATGGTAGTGGCAATGTATCTTATACACTCACAGGCAAGGAAGATCTGCTGTATGCACCGGAAATACGTGGAAACAAGTGGGACGGTGACCGCTTTGCCGGGAATACTAACAGCGGTTATGACAAGCCGTTGGAGTTCTCACATCTGCTGACCCGCTTGCGGTTGAAGGCTTGCAAGAAGCAGACCGGTGGCTTGGCAGTAAAGATTACTCGTGTGAAGGTAAACGAAGCGGAAAATACCGTGACATTGCTATTGGCAACGGGCGTTCCTGCATTCAGTGGCACGAAAGGTCTTTCGTTACTTCCCGGTGAGGGGAGTGCGGGCAAGGAAGTTCCGGCTGATGGCACTACCATTACGTTGGGTGATCTGTTGCTTCCTCCGTTGACTAAGGGTCATACTTATACATTGGATGTGGAAACATCGACGGGGACTTACCAAGATATTCCGATCACTTTCTCCGGTATCTCTACGGATGGAATGTTTCAGGCGGGAGTTTCCCATGAAGTCACATTGAAGCTATCTGACAATGAGTTGGGTATCTTGTCTGTGAAAGTAACTCCTTGGGAACTGGTATCGGTAGATGATGATCTGGACTTAGTTCCATAATAGCATGAACAAACGAACTGTTATGAATGATAAAAAGAAAATAATAATGAAAACCAAACAACTGATAAATCTCGCCCTTATCTCCGGTCTGTTGCTGACTGCCGGATGTGGCGATGACCAAAACACCGGAACTGCTGAAAACAACGACCCGGTGGAATTACGGATTTCTCCAAGAGTGACACTGACACGCGGGGTAGTAGATGGTACTGCGTTCGGTAGTGGTGCTACTGTGGCGGTATATGCTGAGGGAACCGATTATACGGCTGATAAAAGTAATAATTACGCAAAATATAAGTATAGTAGCAGCGCTTGGAATAGTGACGGGTCTGATAAAATATACCTGACGAATGCAGAGGCTACGATTTATGCTTATTATCCTACTACTACTAAATATGATAATAGTGATTTGACTATCCCTGTTACCCTTTTGGAAGCTAGTGCGGAAATCACTGCCACTGATAATGCTACAACTGGTACTCCCATAGCAGCAGCCACTACTGAAGTGGATTGTATGTATGCAACGTCAGTTACAGATGTTACGAATAAGGCGAATAACAATGTAACATTAACCATGAACCATGCTCTTTCTATGGTAAGTTTTCGTGTTTACAAAGCAGCCGATTATGAAGGTACAGGTAGCTTAACGAAGATTGTGATGAAAGATATAAATGGGGCTGGTACTACTTTGAGCAAAGGTACTACTCCCAAAATGAATATAACAACCGGTGTAATCACAGAAGGTACTGCGGCTGATGCAACCTATACGCGTACTATTAAAGATGGTTATACATTAGGAACTACTGATAGCGGTGCCAAAAGATTCAGTATCATGGTGCTACCCATTTCTACTTCCATCGGTACTGGTAACATTCAAGCTGTCTTCACCATTGATGGAGCAGATTATTCTGTGAATCTGACACCACCTTCCGATAATAGCGGTGCATGGCTTGCCGGAAAAAATCATCTCTATACAGTGAAATTAAGTGGTACGGAACTTTCCATAAGTACTATAACAGTAACACAATGGGTAGGTGTAGTAGGTGGCACTTTGGAAATTAAGTAATTTATTAGTTTTATTTCATATATGAATAAACTCTCAATCTTTTACCTGTTCGTCTTTTGCACCCTCCTGCTTGCAGGCGGGTGTACCGACGATGGTTGCCTGTCCGACACGGATACTCCTGTCTTTCTGCAACCCTCTTTCAGTACAGCCTCCAATGTTTCCACCCGCTCCATCGTGAGTGAAACGGGCACAGCAGCCGGACAGGTAAATAAAATAGGCGTTTACCTTACCCGTACCGATGGTCATACCGCCTATGCCGATCCTGCTATGGTTTATACTACCTTTACCACCACAAACGGTACTACTTGGACCGGAGCAAAGAAACTCAACCTCCGTACCGAACAGGCACGCCTCTATGCCTGGTATCCGGATAATGGAACGGCCCCCACAGAATCCGGAGCCACCCGGACCATACCTTTAACCTTACCTGCCTCGCAAACCTTCGACGGCACAAGCACCACCGCCTGTTCACAAACCGACTACCTCTACGGTTCGGCAAGCAATACTGCAGGCGATGCCACTGCCATCACTGTAAATGAAAGTAATGCCTCCCCAACCGTCTACCTGCAACACGCCTTAGCACAACTTGTATTCACCATCGAATACAAAGCCGGACGCGTGCCCGATAGCGAGTACGACTATGTGAAAAGTATCAGTCTTACCACTGGCACGGGCACAGCCGTTTTCCGTGCTGCAAATGCAGCCGGCACCTTGGCACTGAATGACGGTACGATCACTCTTGCCACAACAGCCACCATCACTTTTACCGCAACCGCAGGAACTTCCCAACTTCCGGGTAATATCGGTGCCCCGAAACCGGTAGTTTACGGATTGGTTGCTCCGAAAGCTAAAGACGAAACCAATACCAACCCGATATCCCTGAACCTCGTATTGGGGCAAAGCTCTGGATCGACCAATGACCGCACCCTGACCGCCGCCAACGCCGCCCTGTTCAATGGTGAGTGGAAGAAAGGATATCGCTATACCTACAACTTGCAACTCGACAAGAATGACATCACCCTGAAAAGTGTTGAAATAAAAGCTTGGACAGAAAAGGACGGAGGCTCGCAGGATGTGCCGCCCGTTATAGAATAAACCGACGAAAGGAGAAACGAACCAATGAAGAAACAGATTTTAAATATACTGCCCTATATCGCTTCCGGCTTCCTGTTACTGGCATCCGGTTGCACCGACGAGCAATCAGCTATTCCGGTAGCGTCAGGCACTCCGCTCACCATTACTGCTGAGATCGGCACTTCCGCTTCCCCTTCATCTACAGATAGGCTGGGGGATGCTGCACCTGCCAATGACTACGATCTGAGTACATTCAGAACCGGCGACCAGATCAGCGTAACCTGTACACGTAACTCCGCCCTGCTGGCATCCTCCGGATATACCCTGAATGCAGCCGGTAGTTGGAAAGCACCCGCAGGTAGTGAATTGGGCTTTCTTCCTGCCGTGATGTATCGTGCTTCTTTCCCGGTCGGTTACGATGGCATCCAGGCAAGCCAGGAGAAGAAAGCGGATTTCCTGAAAAGTAACTACCTCCGTACACCCGAAGTCCCAGTTTCGGGTGCTGAAGTGAAATTTGCGGGCGACAATGCTTTCAATCATGAAAATGCGAAACTGACACTGAAGTTCACCGGTGTGAATAAATTGCCTGTTTTCAGCCGGATGACCGTACAGGCAATCGGATTGCGGACGGGCAGCAGTACGGCTACTGAAAGTATCAATATGCTGCGCCCTGTCGATTCCGAATACATCTGGTGCGCGGTGATTTATCCGCGGGCCAAGAATACGGAGATTTCAATAACAATAACAGATGCGTATGGCCTCACCTATAAGGCTACTGTCAAATGTGACATGGCAAAGGGAACCAGCTATACATATACACTGAAATTGCAGAATAATATTCTCGTCCCGGTAGGTCAGGCCGAAATAAAGGACTGGACGGTATCAAGCAGGCATAATGGGGACTTTGACTAATTAAAAGTAAGCATGATGAATAAGACTCATATATATACAAACTACACGGGTATCCGGTCGCAATTCCGGTTACTACTGTTATTGATGGCAGGTGTATTCGCATCGTGTACACAGGACGGTGCAGGCGTCGCTACGCCGTTGGAAATATCTGCCGAAATCGGCAATCCCCAGACGCGTGTGGACGACTCGCATCTATCGGACTATGATAAAAAGAAATTTGTGACCGATGATGTGATTAAAATATCAAAAACAGGATCAACTGACGTCAATTATAAACGGACGGCAGCCGGAGCTTGGATCCCGTCTGTGCCCACTGCTCCGATGACTACAACGGGCAGCGGGGAGACTTTTACAGCCACTTTCCCCAATGATTTTTCAAGTATATTGGAGAATCAAAGCACGCCTGCTAATTTCTGGAAAAGCAATCGGCTGATCGCTACCGCCACCGCCACCGGAAACCGTGTCAGTTTCAGTTTTGCACCGGCAGCCTGTAAAATTACGATTATTGTAAGTTTTCTGGTTGATAATAGTAGTGGAAGTGCTGAGGTTACCGGAAAGGGACTCTGTAGTGGAAACGCTACCGAGGAAACCATCACTTTATTGAAAACCTCCGAAGCCGTGAGACGCCATACCTATTCAGGTATCTTTTCACCCAAAGCTGCCACTTCCTATACCATTTCGGTGACGGCAAGCCCCTTTGGGACTCGTACTTATCAGGAGAAAGGCAGTGGCTTGACCTTTCAGGCGGGATACGAATATCAATACACGTTTACCGGAACGAATGAGTTGAACCTTACCAGTGTGGTCGTGAAAGATTTTGCTGTGGATGGAAATTTCGGTACTGATGGTGAAGAAGATGCCGGCAATGCAACCTGACCGGTGTAACAAAATAGAACGAGAAAAAATGATGAAAATGAAATATACAGATATCTTGTTGGCTTCCGTAGCAGCTCTCGTATTTTTGGGCTGTGACGGAGATGGTGTACCGGAACCGGACACCGAAGGAAATGCTTTGCAATTACGTTCGGTGGAGTTGTCCGATCCTTCGGTCACTCGTGCGCTGGGAGCCACCCAATTGACTAAAATCAGTGTATATGTCACCGATAACGCGCATGCAGCACTGACAACGAATGCCCAATCCGTGTACGAATTGGCGAATGGAACATGGAGTTCAACTACTCCTCCCGATATAACAGTGACGAATACGAGCACTCCCAATCGTTTATATGCCTTTGCTCCGTCGGATCTATCGGTCACAAATTCTTCCGTCGGTAATCATTCCGTACCTGTTCAGGTGGTAGCGGACAATTTCAACGCTTCCCAGCAGGTGGATTACCTTTGTGCCACCCCGCTGACGGCTACGGCTGCTTCCCGTGCGGTTACCTTCACCATGAATCATGCTCTGGCAAAGGTTAGTTTCCGGGTGTCGAAGTCTGCCAACGTACAGGAAACGCTGACTTTGACAAAGATAGAACTGCTAAGTAGCACTAGCCGTTTGCAAATGGGGGCGAGTGGTACTATGAATCTGAGTACCGGAACCCTGAACGGTCTGGCATCTACCAATTCCATCGCTTTGGAAGGATCGACAGTGCTGAGTACCTTGCAAAAAGACCCTAATGTCAGTTCTTTGGTAGCCCCCATGAGTGCTGCCGAAACGCGCCTTTCATTTCGCCTTACGGTGAATGTCACCGAAGCTGGCGGCAGTGTCACTCCCCGTTCTTTTGAGACGGCAGTTGTGAGTGCGGTGCAATGGAAAGCAGGTTATCATTATGTCTACGCCATTACGGTGGACAAGATGGGCGGCAGTCTGACCAATGTAAAGATTGACGCATGGAAGAGTGATGCAAATCAGAATACGGGAATTGGAATATAAGTGACTTATGAAATACAAATCTTTAAATTTAGCCTCCCGCTTTCCGGTATTTTCCGGCCTTTTTTTGGGAATATTGCTGGCAGGATGCAGTGCCGGTGATGCAGTGCTGCCGGATACTGACCCTGATCCGGAGCCGGGGGAACCTGTGACATTGACGTTCGATATGTATAGTGCCTCGGTGACACGTGCCGATGCTGCTTCTACATCAGAAGATATGGCAATCGGTAAGATATTCCGCATCTACGCCTTCCCGGCAGGAAGCACGAGTCTGGGAGCTCCGTTGGATAGTAAAAACTACACTGTCCAACCCAGTGAAGCAGATGCTTCAAAACCCGGCAAGGCTATAGGCAGTCTGACCCTGTATCGTGGAACGTACGACCTCTATCTGGTATCTTACAATTCTTCTACCGAAGTGCCGGAGTTGGATAGCAGCGGAGCATTTACCGTAAGTAACGGAAAGGACTTCATGTACACGAAGTTGGAAGGTATTGTGGTGCAACCGGATAAAACGGGAGACAATACCATGCTGGTGTCTCTGCCCAAACCTTTTACTCGCATGGGGGCACAAATGGTAACCACTGTGAAAGCAAGAAACTCCATGCAACCGGTACTTCCTACGGCATTGGTTGTAAATTACATCAAGGTGAGCGGCCTCTACGGAAGTTTGGCTTATAAACTGAATAATACTTCCTGGGAGACGCCGACTACTACTACTGCCGATGCATCCTATTCTTTTGAAAAATTCGATGCAAATAATACGTTGGATTATAATCCTCAAGATCCACGCACCAGCGATCCCGGTGTACTATTGCCTGTAGGTGGAACACAAAAGATGAAGTTTGATGTGAATCTGACAGTGAAATATAAAGATGGCAACCTGACGAAAACTTCTACCGATTCCTATTTTGCCACTATTGAAAAAGCCTTGTTGCCGGGAATGACGTATCAGTTTGATTTCTCACTGACATTTTACGGTGCGATTGTTCCTTCCGATCTTACGCTTGCCATCCGTGAATGGACAACCACCAATCTGACCGGTGAGGATTTGGGAAAAGATTGATTAAAATACAGTGTATGCTTATGAATAAGATAATAACCCTTCTTTGTGTTGCTGCCACCTTCCTGTTTGTGGCTTGCGAATCTTCGGAACCAGTTGAGAATGAGAGTGGGGGACTCAGTATTTATTTGAGTCTGCCTCCGGCCTTGTCGGTAGATACCCGTGCCGGATCTATCGGTGACGTTAGTCTCAGCGATGTATGGGTGGTGCAGTTCGGTGCAGATGATAAGAAGATAAAGACTGTATGTTATAGTGGTGATGCAATTAAGAATGTTGAAAATTCGGATGGTAGTGAGAATAAAGCACTTGTAGAAGTAACTACAAGCGGTTTCTCAAATCTTAAAGGAACTTTTCGTATTCTTGTGAATTTTGGTGTTGATAATTCTAAGTTGACTGCATTCTCTAGCAATTCTAGTGCTACAAAATCAGATTTGGAAGGCATTATAGTCGACTATACAGATTATAAGAATCAGCCGAATTATCTGGTATCGGATGCAATAGAATTTGCTGGTGTGGATGATACTACACAGGACAAAGTTGTTCTTCTGGCAGGTTTGAGCTATGCCTATAGCTGGATAGATGTGAAATGGACGAATAAAGTCAGCTCCCCTGCACGATTCACTCTCCAATCCATAACTGCTTGCAATCTACCTAAATCAATAGCAATTGAAAGCCGTGCCGGAACAACTGTCGGTGTTTATCCGCCGGTAGCAACGGAAATAACCGGAACTTGTACTGTTGGCTCTAATCCTGCCGATGCTGGTCTTAGTTCAAACAGTACCTATACTTTCTATATGCCCGAAAATCTTCGCGGAGTAGGTTGTGGCAAATCTTTCCAAGAGAAAAACCTCAATGCCTACGGTCCTAAAACCGATGGCAAGGCACCCACATTGGGTAGTGACGGCAAACCTGAAACGGGTGGTGACTTGTCGAAATGTACCTATATTGATCTGGTCGGGTCGTATTGGTACAGTTATAGTAGCGCTGCTCCGACTGCCACGAACCCTATCTCTGTTCGTTATCGTTTGTATCTGGGCGGCAATCTGGTGAATGATTACAATGTCCGCCGCGGCTACCACTATACGATTACTGTGCAGATCAGCGGCGCCAACAGCGGTGATGTGCGGGTAACCATTACGAATGGTAATGTGGTGGTGTTCGATAAGGTGGAGACGATTGATAAAGTGGTGGATTTTTAAAACCTGAATGATATGATTGGGATAAAGAAGAAGATCATGGGACTTATGGCAGGTCTCATATTACTCATAGGAATTACAGCTTGTGAAAACGAGCTGGGGTTCTCGTCACCACAACAGGAAGAAAAACAGGTGGCTGTTTCTCTTTCGTTAGGTTTTGCTGACGAAGAGGATGGTTATACACCTTCCGGGACGACACGTAGCAATGGCATGGCGCAGGACGGTGCTTTCAGTGCTGAACCGGTGCCAATGGTACATACAAGAGCTGATGCAGGGATGAAACCTGATAAGTTGTATGAACTTCGCATCATGCAATATGATAGTAATGGAATATTGAAGAAAAGCCAGAGCTTTTCGGGGGCTACGGATTTGAATAAGAAACTGACCCTCTCATTGACGGCATTGGATGATTGCCAATTGGTGATTGTGGCTTGTGGAAAGGACAATGGTTCTCTCAATTTTGGCAATAGCATATCAGAACTCCAGAAGTTGACTCTGGATAAAAGTTACTTCGATGCTATCCCTACCGATGGCAGTACAAGTGCAAGTGGTATCAATATCAACAAAATGCCTTATCTCCTCCATTTACCTCATGTTAAAGTAACGAACGAGGGCATTCAGAGTGTGGAAGGTGCATACGATGCCCGTTTATTACTCAAACGCCTGGCTACCAAAATGACGGTAGTGTGGAATAATAATCTGACTGACAAGACCTATGCTGTAAAAGAGGTCCGCCTCTGCCAGATACCTGCAGCCTTCCGGCTTCTTCCGGCCGCTACACAAACAGAATGGGGAATGACGTACCCGTCTGCAATCGTAGAATTTATTGATTACTTTCGTTTGACCGATCCCGGTGACTTGGCGGCAGGTTCAAAAACCTTGTGGATACCTGCCAATGCACGCGGAACTTCAGCCGCCGCTTCTTCTTCCTACTATCGCACGAAAGAGAATGCCCCCGATGCCGCTTCGTATACGGAAGTGGTGGTAGATAATTCTACTAAGAATGAACGTCTTTATTATCGGGCTTATCTGGGTGGTGATGCCTCTACGGACTTTAATTTGCTGGAAAATACGGATTATACCTGGACATTGAATATCAACTCCACTGACTATCGTGGGGATGGCCGTATCCAATTGCTGGATCAGACTCCGGTAATCAGTACCAACATTGTGCCCACCAGCAACTGCCTGATGATGCTGCCGGGTACGAATATCTGCTTCAACCCTTATAAGCACGAGGCAGGAACGAATGGGTGGAATACTTATCTGACGGATGGTGCTACATTATCTGCTGATAAGGCTATCGATCATGTCCGGGTATTGTGGCAGACGAAAGATACCGGAACCTCTGGTGATTTGGTATTGGGATATGTTGTAGATGAGGATAACCATTCTAATTTGGTAAATGCTACGGATGTAGGAGATTTAAATAAAGCATTGGTACACGTAGAAGTACCTGTTACCAAAGGAGGAAATGCACTGATTGCCGCTTATAACAGCAGTAATAAAATAATATGGAGTTGGCATATTTGGATAAGTGAATATGTGCCTGTCGGGATAAATGTAAGCAATGTCATAGATGACACCAGCCGCAAAGCTGCCATATCAGCCGCCAGAACTGCCACACAAGGCGGAACGGTACAAACGTATGCCGGAGGCTCATGGACTGATCCGTCAGGGGCTTTCTATAAAAAAGTGATAATGGATCGCAACTTGGGGGCTGTAAAAGCTGGTATTCAAACGAATATGATAGATGCGATACGAACCTTTGGTTTGCTATATCAAGGCGGCAGAAAAGACCCGTTCTTCAGTACGGCGGATGGTACTAATACTGATACTAAAACATTTTATGATGGTAATGGAACGGCGCTATCATTGCAAAAATATGGACTAGCCAATATAACAGCCTTGATAGAAAATCCATTTGTTTACAATACAAATCAGAATCAGGAGGTTCCTAACTGGGAAGATAATGGTAAGAAAACAATTATGGATCCATGCCCGAAAGGATGGAGAGTACCGGTAAATAACATAGACGAAATTCCGGATAAACTGGGCGGTTCGTCTCAAGATACAAAAAAGGGATGTATGTGGGCTGGATTTGGTTCTACCGATATAAATTTGATATATGAGCGGGTACAGCCCACATTTAATAATGTGATGTACTATGATGCGAAAGAGAATACTTTGGGTGACTTGACACAAAATGTAGCGTGGAAATCATCTGCAGTAGGCTCCGGCTATGTATATTTCGGAACACAAGCAGGCTCCGAAAGTGGGAATAAGGAAATATTCTTTCCGGCCGTTGCTCTACGTGAAGCAGGCAGTGGCGAATATAGGGCCTCGGTTCAAAACAATGCTGTTTTTTTGTGGTCTTCAACAAAGATGTCGAAGAGTGCTTTTCAACATTATCAGATACAGCCTGCCAGAGATATGCCAACTTACTATATACATATAAGTTGTGGCCATGCACCGGGTGCTGGATATGGCTTTTCTGTACGCTGTGTACAGGATGATAAATAATAGATAGCCCGTTCCGCAGTGTTTGTGATTTGTAGGAATGGCATATATTTCGCTCTTTGACATGTTGGAATAACGGAAAACAAATGTATTTAGTCTTCTATCCTGTACTATGTATGTTGTACTGAAATTTTGTATATAAAGAGATTTTCTCCACACTGTGTAGAGAATTCATTCCCTTTATTGAACCAGTGGGAGGAGAGTAAAATAGTTTGTTGAAAGTTTGCTTATTATTAGTCCGATAGTGCTTTCTCGTAAGATATGGGAGACATTACATCGTATTACTCCATTTTATAAGAATGTAATGAAAGAAGGGATACTGTTATGATGACAGGAAACCAAAACTCATGCTGGAGTACGGCAGATGTTGGGTATGCATTTTGTTAGGACTGGGAAGTTTTCCATACCTTTAAGTAAATTTTATACGGATCTATTTGATAATAGGCAAATTGGGGATTATGAAGATTTTATTTATTTTGATGAAGAGACCACTTCGGCATTATATCCCCAAGCATTAGAGTTAGTGGAGACTATAGAAAGAATGCTGTTTAAGTAATTTTTTACCGAAAATATTGTTTTCCGTCCCGCCCCATGCACAGAAATGCATGAGGCGGGACGGTTTGTTTTCTGCTATTCCTGTACTAAAATTGATAATTAAAACAAGAATATATGAAACGGATATTTAAAAGAAATATTTGATAAAGAATAATTCAAAGTAATTTGAATACATTCGCTCTTTGACATGCTGGAATAACGGAAAACAATTGCTATCTTTGCTGTACGTAAACAATGTAAAAAGCAATGTGTATGAGCAGCAAAATTTATCCTATCGGTATTCAGAATTTCGAAAGTCTTCGTAGAGATAACTATTTCTATATAGATAAGACGGCCTTGATTTATCAAATGGTGAAGACGGGACGTTATTATTTCCTGAGCCGTCCGCGCCGTTTCGGAAAGAGTTTGCTGGTTTCTACCCTCGAAGCCTATTTCCTGGGGAAGAAGGAGCTGTTCACTGGGTTGGCGATGGAGAAGCAGGAAAAGGACTGGATAAATTATCCGGTGCTGCATCTTGATCTGAATGCCCGTAACTATGAAGATGCCGATTCTCTGCTTGAGGAACTGAATAAAAATCTTGAAATCTGGGAACGGACCTATAGCAGCCCTTATTCCGATCGTGCGCCTGAAGAACGGTTTTACCATGTCATTCGTTTGGCTTATGAACAGACTGGACAGCGTGTCGTCATCCTTGTGGACGAGTATGATAAACCTATGTTGCAAGCCATCGGCAATGAAGCCTTGCAACGTGAGTTTCGCAATATGCTGAAACCCTTTTACGGGGTATTGAAGACTTTGGACGGCTGCATCAAGTTCGCTTTGCTGACGGGAGTTACGAAGTTTGGTAAGATTAGTGTGTTCAGTGACCTGAATAATCTGGACGACATTTCGATGCGGAACACATACGTTGAAATCTGTGGTGTCAGTGAGCGGGAAATCCATGAGAATCTGGAAGCGGAACTTCACGAATTTGCCGAAGCGCAGGAATTGACGTATGAGGCCCTCTGTTCACGCCTGAAAGAGAATTATGACGGTTATCATTTCACGCATAACTCCATAGGTATCTATAATCCTTTCAGTCTGCTGAATGCTTTCAAATATAAGGAGATCAGTAACTATTGGTTTGAGACGGGTACGCCTACTTATCTTGTGGAATTGTTAAAGCGTAATCATTATGATTTGGAACGCATGGCGCACGTTCAGACTGACGCTGATGTTCTGAATAGCATCTATGGTGACGAAGACCCCATTCCTATGATTTTTCAGAGTGGGTATCTCACCATAAAAGGGTACGACAAGGAATTCGGCCTTTATCGTCTCGGTTTCCCGAATAGGGAGGTAGAAGAGGGTTTCATCAAGTTTTTGGTACCTTTCTATACCCGGCTCAGTAAAGTAGAGGCTCCTTTTGAGATACAAAAGTTCGTGAAGGAGTTGCGTGCCGGAGACGTTGACTCTTTCTTCAGCCGTCTTCGCAGTTTCTTTGCGGATACCCCTTACGAGCTGGTGAGTGACTTGGAGTTGCACTATCAGAATGTGCTTTTCATCATTTACAAACTGTTGGGGTTCTATGTCAATGCGGAGCGCCATACTTCGGACGGGCGCATTGACCTGGTGTTGCAGACGGACCGTTTCATCTATGTGATGGAATTCAAGCTGGACGGCACCGCCGAGGAGGCCATGGAGCAGATCAACGAGAAAGGCTATGCACAGCCTTTCGAGAAGGACGGCCGGCAGTTGTTTAAGATTGGTGTCAATTTCAGTAACAAGACGCGGAATATTGAGAAGTGGATTGTAGAGAAAGTATCTTTGTCTCATCCTATTTAATATACGAGGAAAGGGAGTTAAAATAAATATTTATTCGCCGTTTGATATTCAACATTTTCCTGTTACCTTTGTTGACATGAAAACAAAACAAGAGAAAGGAGACGAACTGATGGCAGGTAATTATATTCGTTTCGATTGGGCTATGAAGCGTTTGTTGCGCAACAAAGCCAATTTTGGGGTACTGGAAGGGTTCCTGACTACCCTGTTGAAAGAAAATATCAAGATTCAGAAACTTCTGGAAAGCGAAAGCAACCAGGAAGATGAGTTTGATAAGTACAATCGTGTGGATATGCTTGCTGAAAATTCAAAAGGCGAACTTATCCTGATTGAAGTACAGAATAATAATGAATACGCTTATTTTCAGCGTATGTTGTTCGGAACTTCCAAACTTGTGACGGAATATATCAATCGCGGCGAAGGATATGATAAGGTGCGTAAGGTGTACAGTGTCAATATCGTATATTTCTCTTTAGGTAATGGAAAGGATATTGTATATCATGGTAAAACGGAGTTTCGTGGTATCCATGAAGGAGATATTCTGGAACTGACGCCTTTCCATAAACAGACTTTCAGTGTCGATACTGTCAGTCAGCTTTATCCTGAATATTATATTTTGAAGGTGAATGATTTCAATCAGGTTGCCAAAAGCCCGTTAGAGGAATGGATTCATTATTTGAATACAGGCGATATTCCCGACAGCGCTACCGCTCCCGGTTTGGAGGAGGTTCGTGAACACCTGAAGATAGATAGGATGACAAAAGATGAGTTGAAAGCCTATTATCGGCATTTGGATAATATTGTCATTCTCCGTGATAACATCTATACTGAACGTGCAGAAGGTCGAGCGGCAGGACGTGAAGAAGGACGCGAAGAAGGACGTGAAGAAGAGCGTTTGGCTAATGCCCGTAAAATGAAAGCAGAAGGTTTGGATTGTGAATTAATCTCTAAGATTACCGGTCTGACAGTTGAAGAGATTGCTGTATTATAAAGCATTTATTTTTTACCTGTTGATAGAATCAGTTCATTAATAGAGCATGAAAGAAGAAGATAAGTTACTTGAGTTTATCATCTTTTGCGTTGAAAGTACGGCTGTCCGGTTGGGGCGTTGCGGTTCGGAAGTCTATCGTAAATTGAAAGCGACAGGTGCGCTGGAGAATTATGTGAAGTCATATTACGACACTTTGCATACGCAAGGAGAAACGTATATTGTCGATTCTTTGTTGGAATATGTTTTTTACCGTGATGCGCAGTGGTTGCCCGAGGGGTATGTACCCTATAATCAGATGGCGGAAGGAGGTGAGAGATGCTGACCGTATACCATGGTTCGGTTTGTTCGGTAGAGAATCCGTTGGCAGGTGTATGCCGTCCGAACCTTGATTTCGGTGTAGGATTTTACGTTACTGATATTCGTGCTCAGGCAGAACGTTGGGCATTGCGTGTAGCTGATATACGCGATCATTCCGCAGCCTGGCTCAGTGTATATCAGTTGGATATGGATGCGGTGATGGCAGATACCGGATACCGCTGCTTGCACTTCGAGGCGTATGATGCTGCCTGGCTTGATTTTGTGACAGCCTGCCGTAGCGGGCACACATTGTGGCAGGAGTATGATTTGATTGAAGGCGGCATTGCAGATGATCGGGTGGTACGTGTCATTGATTTATATTTGAGGGGCGACTATACACGTGAAGAAGCATTAATGCGCCTTATACATCAGGAACCGAATAATCAAATTTGCATTGTGAATCAGGAGATCATCAATCGTCATTTGCATTTTGTCGAGAAAGTCCGGTTAGTGACTGGAGTGTCAGAATCTCCGGCACCTTATGCAAACCCGGCTTTGCAAGCTAAATATCTGTCTATCGTAGAACGGCTGATTTCTGTCCTGAACCTTTCTCAGGAACAGGCGCTTGATGTTTTCTACGGGAGTGACACGTATACTTATTTATCACAACGGAGAGGAGATTTGCATCTGATGAGTTCGGCTTATCTGACGGATGAGATTGTAATTGAGTTGCAGAGAAAGCAAGGAAGTTAAAATTTGAAGAGATAGTGGGAAAGCCTGTTTTGGTGAACCGATAATTCAGGTAGTTAGATTATAAGATATTGTTTTCCGTCCCGCCCCGTGCACAGAAGTGCATGAGGCGGGACGGTTTGTTTTCCGATATTCCGGATCGCCTGTGCTGTATGCAGGAATGAAGAATAAAAACAGATGGTCTGTTTATGTAGAACAGACTATCTGTAACAGTGAAACGGATGGTCTGTTTATAGTGAATAGACCGTCTGTTTTGGAGATAATGAACTATTTTATAAAATTGATATAAATATGAAACGAATGAAATTTGGAAGTATTTTTACTATGTTTTTAGGGCTGGTTGCACTTATGAGTGGGCTGGCCGGATGTGAGGATAAGATAACCGAGGGAGAAATCCCGATGGATAATGAGAAACTGGTGACGGTGCCGCTGGCATTCGATTTCGCTCCCGAAACCGACGGATATGAAATAGCCTCGGGCTCGCTGAAGGCGGTATAACCGCCTTCAGCGCGAGCCTGTGCCCCCAAGTATTAACCCGTGATGTTATCGAACTCACTCCGGATGCCTTATATAACCTGGAGATCAGGCAGTACAACTCCGCAGGTACATACTTGGCAGGTACGACTTTTGCGCAAGCCACCATCGGCACAGCCCTGGATGTAACACTGCAGGCAAGTGACGATTGCCAACTGGTGATTGTAGCACGCGGAAACGGTAATACTGTTAAAACCGAATTGGGAACCAGAACTTTACAGAAAGTGCAGGAAAATATAACCGCTGACTCGACAGTGATTAGCCGGATAAACCCGACGGACCAGTCAAGCATGAACAAGATGCCTTATGTACTTCACCTGAAACATGTGAAAGTGGTGCAGGAATCAGGCAAGTACATCATCCAGAGTATTGACGGAGCTTATGACGTCCGCCTCCGACTGAAACGTCTGGCAACCCGTCTCACGGTGAAATGGACCTATACCGTCAGTGATTTTGATATGAAGCAGATTTTGATTCAGAGCGTACCTTTGGGATATACCGTGGTAGATGCACCGGATGAAAACGACGGTACTTATCCGTCTCTTATCCAGCAATTCACTACGATTGAAGTCCCTTCGGTGGGCAACAGTGGCACTTATTCTTGCTGGATTCCTGCCAATGCGCGTGGCAATTCTGCTGCTGCTACTTCGGAGATACTACGTACAAAAGCCAATGCACCCCAGGGAAGTGCTTTTGTGAATTTTGTGGCAGTGAACAAAACAGATATGAAGAAGAAATTGGACTATCGTGTTTATCTGGGTGGCAGGGAAGCATCGGATTTCAATGTTTTTGGTAACACCAATTACAATTATACCGTGAATTTCAATCATACAGGTATTCCTGCAAATGACGGACGCGTAATGTATATCGACCCTATACCGGCCTCCCAAAATAACAATAATCTTATCCCCACTGCCAATTGCTTCATGGTTACACCGGGTGCTGCGTTCTGTTTCGATCCGTTTTCGTTTCATCAGGGTGGGAACTCTATAACGAATGACAAACTGGTGGAGTGGTGCAGTAGTTCCGGGATAAAATCCGTGAAATTACTTTGGCAGACTAAGGAAAACGGTGATGTGGGCGATCCTGTGATGGGCATTGCCAACAGTGACGACGACCATACCAACATTGTGGATATAAAGCGTACAGACGGTTCATCCATAACACTGGTTCCCGCCAATGGAGTGGGGCAGTGTCTTATTTACTGTCGCGCAGCAGCCAATACATCCGGCGGAAGTGGTGTGATTGCCGCTTACGACGGAGAAAATGGTACGGGAAATATCCTTTGGAGTTGGCATGTGTGGGTGACGGATTATCATCCCGATGCCTCGGGAACCGAAACGGTGCTGACACCGGAGACGAAGCGGAAACTGAAACTGGTACCGGTCAGTTCTTCTGACGGTACTATTGCCGCTATTATGATGGATCGGAATCTGGGCGCTTATGAAGGAGCGTTCAATGCTATTCCGAAAGATATTCTTACAATGTCCCGTAACAATGGCTTTCACTTTCAGAAAGGGCGTAAAGACCCATTCCCAAGTAGCTACACGACGCAGAAGTTAGTCGAAGTTTATAAGTTTATACTTAGTGAGGATGCACCCCCAAAGCATATTATGAACAGGTATAAACCGGATGGTTTTCATGCGATTGTTCCCAAATCCTTGGGAAGTGGGGCGGTTTCATTGCAAACTGCTTACCGGAATCCGGTTTCTATTGCTGGGAATTCAAATGTGAGTAGTTGGAATCATTGGTGTAATGAATCTAATCCTCGTCCGGTATGGGGCGTTACTAAAACGATTCATGATCCATGTCCGGCAGGTTGGCGTATACCTCAGCAAAGTGAACTTACTGTCTTGGCAAAACGTAATCCTAATAAAGTTTCTGTAAATACACAGGATGATGGTGGGTTACTTTTGAAATATGATGATACGGATTCTAAATTTTACTTGCGGTATACGGGGTATCCTCCTCTTATTAACCAGTTGAATTATGTAGGAACGGTAGGGTATATTACAGCTATGGGACATAAGGAGATTTTTGAGGCCGATAGTAGAAAAGGAAACAAAGCGCCAGCAGTAGTAGGTATGGAAGACTATGACGCCCACACCACCCGTTGCGTACAGGAAAAAATAGAATAATATTCCGTTTCAGCGGTGATTGAACTGCCTGATGTAAATCAGGGTGCGGAAGACGCAGAAGTACAGATAAATACATGCTAAATTGTATTCATTTGCACTCTCTGCGTCTTCTGTGTTTTAAAATACAAATTAATAACTAATAAAAAGAAAAGTATGAATTTAATGACAAAAACACTATTGGAAGAACGGCTTGAACGTACCAAACAACGCTATACTCGCCAACAGGAGCGGATGGAAAATTTGTTGTGCAGTATGCAGAATAATGCAGAGAATATCAGACAAATAGAATACGTGTTGGCCATGATGGAACGTGTCAGGAAACAACGTCGCCGGCATCGCATTGTTTCACGTACAGAAGTGAAAGAATTCTTTATGTATGCTTCCCGTGTTTACGATCGTATTCAGCACCGTATGCATATACAACACCTCAATTATACCTATTTCTGTTATGTCATCTGTTCTCGCTATTTGTTTGAAAGTTGTTTGCATATTCCGAACCGCCGCTTTGTCAGTCCGGCTACAGTGATTTCTTATTTTAAGAAAGAACGGGGAAGGTGATACTCAACTTGTGAGTATCGTATTTTTTGACTTTTTATTTCTTTGTAATTTTGCGTCCGATATTTTTAAAAGACGGATGCATAGTCCGTACTAATTAATTTTTTAACTATAATGAAAGAAAGAAATTTTGACTGGCTGCTTCAAGGTTGCCATCCTCTGTCCGAAGTGGCACAGGCGTATTATCCGTGTGAGTACAACAGTTCGTCCATCCGTTCGTTCCGAAAACATATTAAGGGGATACCGCAACTATATGCAGACTTGCTGGAGGCGGAGTACACCGATAAGGTCACCACACTGACCCCACTACAGATTGCGATAGTGATCCGGCATCTGGGCGTTCCCAATCAGGCGAAAGAGGAACTCGAAAAGCAGCCGTTTAGTTGAGAAGGAGACTGGTCTCAATCTCCGGAAATGCGAAGGATATATTTTAATATATCCTTCTTTTAGTTTCTTATATTATTTATTCATGTACGGTTGATTGTACGGATGTCTGTTTGCCGGAATGGGTAGGTGTCTAATAATCAGTCTGCTATATCAACCGCAAACCTACTCAAAATAAGTTTGCTGTTTTTGTCCGAATATATTAATTTCAGATGGATTGATAAATTAAAGTCCGTGTTTGTCCGCCTTATCCGCGTCGTCCGCGTATCTATTTATTAGACTAATACGAACCTGTATCGGATGATTGCAACCAACCTAAACAAGCGGGAGACGGAAAATAGATTTCTTGTCATACTTTTGTGCTCGCTAACAAAAACAATGATAAAAAATGGATAGAAATTTAGGAACAACAGGTTATGTTATGATACCACGAGCTTTACTTTTGAAAGCATTTGACGAACACCATGAAGCAAGTGGAGATATGGAAGCCTTTTTGAGGATACTGACATATGTCAATTATGCGGAAGCAGTAGTGAAGCGTGTGAATACGAATGTGGTTTGTGCACGTGGAGAGCCAGTTATTTCCTATAGCCATTGGGCGGAAATTTTAGGATGGAGCCTTGGGCGAACCCGGCGCTACTTCATGAGACTCGTTGCCGAGGGTAACATTGAACAAGTGAAAGGTGACTGTGCCAGTCATATCCGCATACCGGGCTACGACGTGTGGACAGGTAAAAGTCAGACCGGAAAAAAGGGGGATTCTGCCGTGGAGGAAAGCTTTGGCCAGTTCTGGAATGAATATCATGAAACCACCCGTATGGCCCGGCAGAATAGGGAAAGTGCTCTCAGGGAGTGGAAGAAATTATCGCAGAACGAACGGAAACAGGCTTTGGAACATATTGACGAGTATTTCTTTCATCTGCGCGATACGAAGTTTTGCAGGCAGGCGGCGAAGTATCTGGCAGATAAGTTGTTTCAGGATGAATATGATAACTGAATGTGAGCGATAGATAATTGAAAAATCGGATGAAAGAAAAAGGAATTTTGAATCCGCAGGATGCCGAGCTGGAAGAGGCTGTGCTCGGCGCCTGCTTGGTGGAGAGTGAAGCTATATCCCTGGTTGCTGATAAGTTGCGTCCCGAAATATTCTATAACGAGCAGAACCGGATGATTTTTGCTGTCATTCAGGCCATGTTTCGTGCCGGGAAACAGATTGATATACTTACGGTGAAGAATGAACTGGCTTCGTGTGGTAATCTGGAGAAGGTGGGCGGTCCTTATACGTTGGTGCGGCTTGCTTCACGCGTAGCATCGGGGGCACATCTGGAATATCATGCGTGCATACTGCGTGAGATGTATGTCCGCCGTGAAGTGATTCTGGGTTCGTACAAACTACTGGCTGCGGCTTCCGACGAGTCCGTGGATATAGCAGATGTGCTGGCAGGCATACACGATTTGCTCGACCGTCTTGAAGGAGAGATGGGAACTGCCGACCATCTCCGCACAATGGGCCAGTTGATGGAAGATACTCTGGCACAGGTAGAAGCACGCGTGGAAGGGAGCCGGAATGGTATTACCGGTATCCCTACCGGTTTTACAGATCTGGACAAGTTGACGGCGGGGTGGCAGCGGGGAGATCTGGATGTCATTGCTGCCCGCCCGGCAGCAGGAAAAACGGCCTTTGCATTGCATCTGGCTAGGGCAGCGGCAACAGCGGGACATTCGGTAGTGGTTTTCAGTCTGGAAATGCAGGGAGAGCGTTTGGGAGACCGTTGGTTGGTTGCTGCCGCCGAAGATGTAGATGCTTCACACTTGCGCAGAGGACAACTCGGCACAAGCGAATTGCGCCAGGTGCGTGAGGCTTCCTGCCAGCTTTCCCAGCTTCCCATCCGGGTGGAAGATAGTCCGGTGATCAGTATGGATCATGTGCGCTCGGTGGCTCGTATGCTGAAAAGTAAGGGAGGATGCGATATGGTCATCGTGGATTACCTGCAACTTTGTGATATGAAGTCTGATCAGAACAATCGCAATCGTGAGCAGGAAGTGGCGCAAGCCACCCGTAAGGCCAAACTAATGGCTAAGGAACTGGATGTACCGGTATTGTTGCTCAGTCAGTTGAACCGTATGAGTGAAGGGCGTCCCGATTGCCGGCCTCTTTTGAGCGACTTGCGCGAGAGTGGTGCCATCGAGCAGGATGCGGATATGGTAATGTTGCTATATCGTCCTGCCCTGCATGGTTTGAAAACGGAACATAAGAGTAAATATCCTTCTGACGGGCTTGGTGTGGTGATCGTTGCGAAACATAGGAATGGTGAAACGGGTGATGTTTATTTCGGACATAACCCTAGTCTGACAAAAATGGGGGATTATATCCCGCCTGATGAATGGCTGATGAAGCATGCGAAGTGATATAGTTCGAATCGGTTGAAAACGGTCATTATTTGTTTAGAAATATTTAGTAATAAGCTTGACTTCCGCCCTCTGATGTTGTATCTTTGTATCATACTTGAAAGAGTAATAATAACTTAAACCTTAACTTAATTTGTTTTACTTATGGATGTAACCGTAGAGCGCTATATGCGCAGAAAAATCGTGACTGATTCGGCGTCTCCCCAATTTTTCTATCTCCGTCAGAAACCCGGTACGTGCAAGACTGTGGATGTGGATACCCTTGCCGCCGCCATACAGAAAAGTTGTGCGATGACGAAAGGAGATGTGAAACATGTGATTGAAGCTCTCGTAGAGGAGGTTCAGGAAAATCTGGCTAATGGGAACAAGGTGAAGTTAAACCTGTTTGGTACGTTTCATATGACATTTTGCTGTCCGGGAGTAGCTACTTCGGCAGAGTGTACTGTGAAGAATATCAAACGGGTGAATATCCGTTTTGTTCCGGACAAGGAGCTGAAGTTGGTAAATAACAGCCATGCCGTAACCAGAAGCCCTGCAAATGTAACATTCGCATTGGAAAAACCGGAAGATAAGGATGGCAGTTCTTCCGGTGGCAACTCCGGCGGTGGTGATTCCGGCGGCGACGGCGGGATTGAAGATGATCCGCTGGGATAGGATCCAAAGCCGGAGGCTTTGGAAATTAAAGAATTAAAGAATTAAAGAATTAAAGAATTAAAGAATTAAAGAATTAAAGAATTAAA